>Ga0153985_1000014_pt1 | contig 59020 bp, 53 predicted proteins | sample TSGA069MetaG_FD_104715 | JGI IMG/M metagenome (GOLD analysis project Ga0153985, IMG submission 104715) | Attine ant fungus gardens microbial communities from Georgia, USA - TSGA069 MetaG | ecosystem: Host-associated > Fungi > Mycelium > Unclassified | place: USA: Georgia, Alexander Wildlife...
GAATAGTGTGGTGGCGATAGCAAGAAGGATACACCTGTAACCATGCCGAACACAGAAGTTAAGCTTCTTAGCGCCGATTGTAGTGAAGGGTTTCCCTTTGTGAGAGTAGGACGTCGCCACGCAGTCAAACACATGTCTTCATTGACATGTGTTTTTTTGTTATTACAACGATGTATCATTTTACTAAAAACAATCACTTAAAATAACTTTTTATGGAAAAAAATGATACACTAGTAGTGAAGTATTTTTAGGAGGGATCATATGACTGACGATGCCAAAAAAGAACAAAATGTTGTTCAAGATCAAGACGTTGTTTCAGTTTCAACGAATGAAGAAGTATCCTTTGGCGATATAAAACAAGTGGCCTCAAAAAATATAGGTCAGATGCTGCAAGACCTGCAAGATTTTGAAGTCGCGATCGAAAAAGAGGATATTCCTGAAATTTATCGTATATATAATGGTCGATTACACAAACAGTTAAAAGAAACATCAAATCAAAATCATGAGATTGATGAATTGTTATCAAGGAAGTTCCACGATAACTTTACCCAAGCTTTCCCATTTATGATGCATTGTGCCAAAATATCTCCTACGGTGCATTACTATAAGTTAGGAACCTATTATCATGAGCGAGCGACGATTGGTATCGATGCGAGTATTCCCGAAATTTTTGTTATCCCTGAGATAGATGAAGAATGGGAAAAGTTCCAACGAGGCAATCGTGAGATGCTGACAGCAATCGAACAGCAGATGGACAAGCTGGAAGCCAAACGGATCACTGCGTTATCAGAAGTGAAGGAAATCCAAAATCAGATCGATAAACTTACGGAAGCCGAAAATGAATTGACGGAATCAAAGGGCTTTTTCAATCGGACAAAAATCGATGAAGAACTAGAGCGTTTGACTTCTGACCGGAAAGCTCTAGAAGCCAAACGTAGAGAATGGGAAAGATATTCAAATAATAATGAAGAAGTTTTTGCTGAAAAAGAACGCCTGCAGCAGCAATATCAAACATTGCGTTTAAAGAAAGCAATCGTAGAAAAAGAATTCCGACAAATTGATACTTTTTTTGGTTCTTTTGAAGAATTCAATACTAAATTATTGGCTTTCTTAGCTCAGTATACGGGAAAGGAGCTGATTGAAATTGACGAAAGAAACACAGAAAAATCCTCTTGAACCACAACTGATGGATCAGGAAGAGACTCTAGAAGTTCAACCAGAAGAAGTCAATGAGGTCGACGAAAATTCAGCAACCAATGCGTCTACCACAGTTGATGATCGCTCTTTAGTAGAAGACAATGTAGAGGATGATTCTTTCAAATTAGTGGAAGAGGAAGAGGAAGCGGAATATGAAGATGATTACTATGCTGTAAAAGCACAAGATCATCAGCGCATCGAGTCCCTTATTGAACAAGCCGAAAATGAACTAGCTGATTTAAAATTGCGAAAATCAATCATGGAGGCTGATTTCTCCGGGTTGCTCAACCATTATCGTCATTTGATCTTAACAGAACAAGAAATCTCTGTCATTGCAAAAAAAACCTTGCTTGAGTACTATGCCTATGAATTCTTGAAACCATTAAAAGTGATTCATTTAACAGCTACCGACAATTACGATACCTGGAAGACAAAGCACTTCAATGTCCGCTTTCGTTTAACAGAAACAAAAGAACTAGAGTTTAGTTTTAAGTTAAATCCGGTCAATTCAAGTTACCAATCAAACTATTTGCCGTTGTTGACAATCAATTCAAATTCCCAGTCGGTGGTGGTCAACGATGAACAGATTTTACATCTGATCAGTCAATGGCATGCCGATAATATTTTCTCAGTCAATCAACTTTCACTGTTTAATTACGATGTAAATTTGATACTGGCTCATTTAAAAGAATTGGATTTTACTGTCTCGCCAAGTTTGATCGACAATACCCAAACCTTAGCTGTCGATATGGAAACAGATTTTCCTGTTGCAGCGGAAGTCCTTGACCAAATTTTCATCATCACGATGGAGAATCAGTCGTATGATTTTATCACAGAAAACAAAGGCGAGATCCTTGTTCTGCTTGATAAAAATCAGCGTTTGACGATTCATTTGTACACAGAATCAACGTTACTCACGATTGACTCGGATCAATGGAAGCGATCTTTATTGGATTTCTTCACAAGTTATCCGTTTTTGGTTCCGCTTGTCGTTCAAGGTGAAGAATAAATGTTCTAAATTGGTTAAAAGTGCTAGAATGGTTTTTATAACTATTCAGCACTTTTTTTGGAAGGAGCAGTATGATGATAAATAAAGCACTAGGTTTTTATGAAGGACGATCTTTAGATGATCCAGAAGTATTTATTGAAAAGGAATTTCCAATGCCAACTTGTCAGGCAAACGATCTATTGGTGGAAGTGCAAGCTGTTTCTGTGAATCCAATTGACACGAAACGCCGCCAAACAACCACTTTAAGTGAGAAATTCCATATCCAGGGATATGATGCAGTAGGTATAGTACATGAAATCGGCTCAGCAGTTAATGGCTTTGCCGTTGGTGATCGGGTGTTTTATGCTGGAACCACACAACGACCTGGTGCGAATCAAAGGTTTCAAGTCGTTGATTTTCGAATCGCAGCAAAGGCGCCAGCCGGCTTTTCTGACGGTGATCTTGCAGCTATGCCATTAACGAGTATTACGGCATGGGAATTGCTTTTTGAAAAATTTGGGTATGTGCCTGAAGAGAACGCGAATGAAGGATCAATTTTATTGGTCAATGCCAGCGGTGGTGTTGGCTCGATTGCGGCGCAACTAGCAAAATGGGCAGGATTGACAGTCTATGGCACTGCGAGTCCTAAGAACGATCAGTGGCTTAAAGACAATCAAGTGGATCAGGTACTGAATCACCGCTTGCCGTTAGCTGAACAAATCACTGAACCTTTTTCAGCCGTTGCACTTTTTTATGACGCATCTGCCTATTTGCCACAATTAACAAAAGCAATCTTGCCATTTGGCAAAGTCGGAATGATCGTGAATACGAAAGAAGCGCTAGATTTAAATCCATTTAAAAACCTCGGCATCGATTTTTATTGGGAGTATATGTTCACAAAAACAGATGCTCAGTTGATGATTGAAACACAAGGGGGCATTTTGCAACGGATCGCCTCGTTGCTCGCTGACAAAAAGATCCATACGACTGCGGTCCAAACGTTTGATGGAGGAATTACCATCGAGACCTTAAAGCACGCTACAAAAGCGGTTGAGCAAGGAACGAAAGGAAAGACAGTGATCACTGGAGGCGTCCGCTAAATGGAAGAAGAGGAAGCGATGCTGTTTTGGGATGAATTCGCGCAAGAATATGCGCAAATTCAAAGAGAATCCCAATTGAAAATCGCCGAAGAGGCAGCAGCTTTTTTGGTGGAGCAGAAAGTGTTTCCGATATCGACCTTCGTTGACTTTGCTGCGGGCACTGGTCGCTACATTTCAGCTTTTTATCCTTTTGTAGATGAGTATTACGCAATTGATTTTTCAAAAGAAATGTTAAAAATCATCGAAGAAACGATGGAAGATCCGATGAGCAAGCTCCATCTGGTTCAGCAGAGCCAAAAAGACTTTTTATCTGCAGACCAGCACTGGCCCTGTATTTTTATGGCAATGAATCCAGCAGTCAGAGACAAAGAAACTTTGCTTCAGTTTCAAAGAAAGGCCCATCAATTAATTATTCTAAGAATGATCGCAGAAGAAGAGAACGTGTTTCAGCCTTATGAAAAAAATCATTCAGCGAAGAACGATCTGAACCTAAATACTTGTTACAAGAAGTGGTTTACAGAAGAAGCGATCGATTGGCAGAGTCGGCAATTCGAGTATATTTTGAAGGAAGAGATCGATCAAGAATTATTTCATCTTTATTTTGAGGAGGAGTATTCATTGGAACAGCGGCAAGAAATGGTTCAACATGTCTTTGGTGAGGCATTGACTGTCGAAAGCCAAACGAAAATCACCTTTGAGCTTCTCTTAGCCTAGGAGAAATCACACAATAGACATCAAAAAACGAGATTCTGACATAAGATCAAGAAACAGGTACAGCAAGTAGGGTTCTGTTGACTGCTGACTGGAAACATCTTATGCTGGAATCTCGTTTTACAGTGAATTTACTACAATAAAAGGTAGACGATACTGCCTAATAACAGTAAAAAAACGACGTTAACGATAAAAAATAGCTTTTGAAACATTCCCGCTTCTTTGGGTCTGGCTTGTTTCAGTAATTTGTACCCAATCAAATTCGCCAAAGAAGCAATCAATGTACCCAAACCACCCACATTGACGCCCAAAAGAACGGCTTTTTCTAAATCGGTGAAAGGAGCAATCAAAATCGCTGCAGGAACGTTAGATATTCCTTGAGAGAGTAAAATACTACCTAAAAAAGCGCGATGTGTTTCTTGAAAATATGGTCGAATGTGATCGGTGACCAGAGGTTGGTCTTGAATATTCCCAACGATCAAGAAGAAGCAGAGGAAGGTAAGTAGTAACCGATAATCAACTTTTGCGAATAATCGTTTGTTGCTAAACCAAACCACGGCTGCGACGACGAGCACAGCGATTGAAATAGGTAGAACACTAAAAATACCAAGAATCATAAGGACAAATAATCCTGCATTGAGCAGCGCTGGCTTTTTTTCAAAGGGCTCTTCTTGCAGGGCGATTTCCAATGGAGTCTTTGGGATGAGCTGGATCGAAACAAGGAGTAATAGCAAAGAAAGTCCCACAAAGGTGCCGGTAGTCCACATGAATTGTGGCAGCGAAATCTGATAGTAAGAAAATAAAAATAGATTTTGCGGATTTCCAAATGGAAACAGGCTGCTTCCTAAATTGGCTGCCACGATCAAATAGACAGCGCCTAATAAGACACTGGTGCGCTGTTGTTCTTTCCTCGTTAAGAGTAAGTAGATGGGCAATAATGTTAAGATAGCCACGTCGTTTGTTAAAAACATCGAACTGAAGAAGCTTAGCAAGACGATTGAACGGATCAAGTCACGCAGATTGCGACTTTTTTCCACTAATTTTTGTCCAAATGCTCGTAAAAGACCAGCTTCTTCTAACCCATTGATTACTAACATCAACCCAAACAGTGATAAAATCACTTTAAAGTCAATAAATGACCAACGGAAGGTGCCGAAAAAACACGCAATGAGTGCTAGTAACAGGGAAATCGAAAATAATCGATCCGTTCGAAAAAATGCTAACATTCGTTTTCCCATAGTTCACCACCTTTCTTCTCAAGAATTTTACCATTCCCGCGCTTTAGGAACAATAAATAACGCTTTTTCCATATAACTCAAAGGCATTCAGGCAATTTTTATAGTTGACAAACGACCCATTAATTGGGAAATTAGTATGTGAAAGGTGAAGGAGGTTCAAAAATGAATGTTATGCAGCTGCTTGAAAAAAATCAGCAGGTTCATTTTCAAATTTTAGCTGTTTTTTTTCAGAACGGCTCAGAAATCTCTTACAAGAAACTTGCAAAAACATTATCCATTTCCGCACCCACTTTGCAAAAAGAACTTCAAAATCTTCATCAAAATTTAGTCGCTTTCCATGAGGATGCGGCATTGACTTATTTAGAAAATGATCAAGTACAGTTAACACTTCCGCTTGATTTCTCACTAAAAAAATTCTTTTATGCGTATCTTTCAGAAGCAATCGATTTTCAGATATTGTCGTATTTGTTTTTTCATCGAGATGAGTCAACGACGAAAATGATGTTAGAACTGATGTTGAGTGAAGCTTCATTGTTTCGTCGATTCAAAGCCATCAATCAGTTATTGAAAGAATTCGACATCCAATTAAAAAATAAAAAATTGCTTGGGGATGAAAAACAGATTCGCTTTTTCTATTATCAGTTTTTTTCACAAAGTTATCCCAATGAAGAATTGATCGCTCGCTTGAATGCACCAGCCATCAACAATTTGATTCGAGTAATCGAAAAACAGCTACAGACAACGTTTAGTCAATCCGAACGCTGGAAAGTCGGGCTGTGGTTAGGTATTATGGAAGCCCGTTTTGATTATCGTGGCTCGCAGCAGCATGAAGCATCGTATCCATTGTTGAAGTCATTGGAAAATGAAGCGATGTTCCAGCTTTTGCGGAATATATTAGGACGCTATCTCAGTCGTTTTGCCGTATCCTGGAGCGATTATGAAACGGTTTATTTCTATTTATTTTTATTAGCTGAAGGCTTGATTCGCCCTTCACTGGATGACTCCTTGCAAAAATCACTTTTCTTCCAAGAGATCGATGCGTTAAATGGGGAGCTGCTGCAGGCAATTGGTGATAGTGAGAGAAAGACTACAGAAACTTCTACGGAATTATGCGTCTTCTTGACGAGTGTGACGATCCAAGCGTTGTATATTCATGGCGGCATTATTGCCTTTGCTGAATTTCAGCCGCAAAGTGTTGCGAATGAGAGCTTGATTGAAGTGGCACAGCAAGCAATCGAACAGTTGGAGAAAAACGTAAACCAGTCCTTTTCTCTTGAGAAAAAGCAGCATTTGACCAATGAATTGCTTTTGATCCGTCAATGGATTCAAGTAAAACAGGAAAAAGCATTTACGGTCGGCATTTTGTTGACTCAATCACGATTACGCAGTGGCTTTTTGCGGCGTTTTTTGATCAAAGAATTGGCTGGCTATCCGAATATTCATTTTGAGGGGACGAAGGAGAAGGATTATGATTTATTGATCGTTGATCATTCTGAGATCTCGGAAGGCTATCGTTATAAAAAACGATTGATTTTAACAGGTGGGGCAACCCCATTTGAAGAAGAGCGGATTCATCAAATCGTGGATGAAATACGCAATGAGAACCTTGAAAGCGAGTTGGAAAAGATATGAGAATAGTGATTATTGGAGGCTCTCATGCAGGAATTGCTGCTGCCCGTCATTTAAAAAAAGTTGACCCAAAAGTCGATGTGATAATTATTGAAAAATCAAGCGTTCTGGGTTATGTTGCTAGCAGTTTGAATTTAGTGCTGGAAGGCTACATTCAACGATTGGAAGATTCCCGAACGGCAACTGCGAGTGAGCTTCTTTCTGAAGGAATCAATGTGATGTTAAACAGTGAAGTCACAAAAATCTTTCCGCAAGAACAAACGGTTCATTTTGTCACATCAACGGAATCTTATCAGCAAGAAGACGAAGTGAGTTATGATGGCTTGATTTTGGCGATGGGATCGAGTACTTTCCGTTCGGAGTTTGCCTCAGATGTCGAAGCACATATAACGACCTACAAAACCATTGGTCAATCAAAGCAAGCGTTAGAAAAAATCGAAAGTGCGCAAACCGTGGCGATCGTTGGCGCGGGTCTGATTGGGTTTGAATTGGCTGAATCTTTAAGTGGCCAGCAAAAAGCCGTTCATTTGATTGATCGAATGGATACCCTTTTGTTCCGTTATTTTGATCAAGAAATTGCTGAAATTTTGATGGCGCGCTTTCCAGAGAACTTACAAATCTATCTTAACAGCAATGTCGCCCATACGATCAAAGACGAGAAGGGTGAATATCAGGGAATCGAGCTTTCAAACGGAACCAAGATTCGAGCTGACGTGGTCGTTTATGCCGTAAATCCGCGACCGAATGTCGCATTGGTTGAAGACTTTTTAAAACTAAATCTCGATGGCACGGTATTTACAAATGAATATTTACAAACGTCTGACCCAGCGATTTATGCAATTGGTGACCTGGTTTCGATTCCTTTCAATCATTCGGATAGCTCTTTGTATATCCCTTTAGTGACTAATGCTTATCGGACGGGGATCGTAGCTGCCACCAATTTATTGGCAAATGAACGGGGAACGACGAAAATTCCTTTTCCAAAAATGCAACGGACCGTCGTTAGTAAACTGTTTGGCTATTTCGTCAGCAGTTCAGGTATTAATGAGACCGAGGCACCGTATTACGGCTTTGAAGTAGATTCAGTGACGCAGACATTTCATTCTCGGACATTTTTCGCGACAGATGAGGATTTTGAAGTAACGTTAAAACTGATTTTTGATCAGCAAACGAAAGTGATTATGGGGGGACAAATCATTACGAGTGATCGTGGAAGTTTGGAGATCATCAATACGATCTCAACCTTGATCAATAGCAAGACGACCTTGCACCAACTAGCGACAATGGATTACTTTTTCAATCCAACCATTTCTTTCCCTTTGCACTTTTTGAATCAATTAGCCCTTGATGGCTTGTTAAAGTAAAATAATAACTCTTGATAAACCTGCGATGATCGTAGGTTTATTTTTTTTAATTACAGATAATCGGGAAAGACTATCGATTACAATCAGTGACTGGTATCGCGTATTGAAAACAGGTAGGCTTTTGTCGGAGATTGAATTCAACTGGTATCATGATTTTTTGGAAGAAGAAACTCAAAACGAAAACTATAAAACTCGTTCCACGACTAAACTGTTTTTACTCACAATTTCTTATCGATAGACGAATGGTGTTTAGGTGGAGGAGACGGCGCGTCATTTGCTTTTATCTGAAAAGTTACATCACCATTGCATCAGTAAGTGCTGGCTTTACAAGGGTTTCAATAGATGAAAATAATTGCAAATCTAAGTGATCTGTTATTGAATGATCCTCATAAAATGAATATAGTATGAGCGAGCATTTTATAATTAAAGCAATAAAATAGACAATATTGAGATAAAAATAAGTTTTCTCGCAAGGATATAAGAGAAAAACATCACATAATCCTTTTCTTTACACACTCATTTTTTCGAAATTGCGATAGGAAAGGGATTTTTTAAAAAAAATTCTTGTGATTTTAAGTGAAATACGTTACCCTATTAAAGAGAGTGAGAATCATTCTCAATAAGGGGGGCGGGGCATGTTTAAAAAAATCGGATTACTGCTGATCTTTGTTCTTCTAGTGGGTTGCTCCTTGTTGGCAGGCACCCATGAATTGTCTTTATCAGGTTTACAGCAGGGTGATCCGAATCATTGGCTTGTTTTGGTAAAAGTTAGGCTTCCACGGACGATCAGTTTGATCATTGCAGGTGGGATCATTAGTATCTGTGGAAAAATTATGCAACACATGATGCAAAATAAATTTGTGGCCTCGGAGTCGATTGGACTGACGGATAGCGCCCGTTTAGGAATTTTGCTGGTTATGCTCTTTCTACCAAATGCCTCAAATTTGATTCGCACTACAGCAGCATTTGTGTTTGCCTACGCAGGTGTGTTGTTCTTTTTATTTTTAAGCCAATTTCTACCAAAGAAAGATCCAATGATGCTGCCGTTAACAGGGGTGATGTTCGGTAATATCATCGGGGCTATCAGTAGCTTCTTAGCCTATCGCTTCCAATTGGTTCAAAATGTTTCTTCTTGGCTGCAAGGAAATTTTGCCACCATTATGGTTGGACAGTATGAACTTTTGTATTTGACGATTCCCGTTTTCGGTCTATTGTATTTCTTGGCTTATGAGATCACGATCGCCGGTTTAGGAGAAAGTGCGGCTAAGAGTCTGGGAATCAATTACTTGTTCTTGCGTTTTGCTGTATTTGCGCTGGTGGCGTTTGCTAGCAGTATCGTTTTATTGACTGTGGGGCAAATTCCTTTTTTAGGGATCGTTATCCCAAATATGATCGGCATGGTTTTTGGGGATCACTTGAAAAACAATCTGCTTTTGATCAGCTTTGCCGGAAGCGCGTTCTTGCTATTGTGTGATGTATTGGCGAGAATCGTCATCGCACCTTATGAAATGCCGGTCAGTGTTGTTGCCGGCGTACTGGGTGGCTGCTGTTTCTTGATTTTGCTTCTGGGGAGGAAATTTCGATGAAGAAAAAACTTTTTCTTTTGTTGTTTCTGATCCTTTGTGCATGTGGTGCCTATCTGACCTATAACACCTATGGAAACTGGTCATTTGCTTTTGCATTAAGGGGACGCCGAATCTTGGCTTTTGCCTTAGTTGCAATCGCCATCTCCTTTAGTACCATCACCTTACAGACACTGACAAGCAATCGCTATCTGACCCCTGGAATTTTAGGCTTGGACCAACTGTATGTTCTTGTTCAAACCCTTTGTTTCTTTTTTATCGGCGGAATTCAGATGCTGAGCCAAGAAACAGCAACGATGTTTTTGTTTTCTGTCGGCTTAACTGCCGTTCTAGGTAGCTTCTTAATTGGCTTTTTCTATCAAAAATCAGTCGCTGGGTTGTTTTTGTTATTGATGGCAGGGATGGTCTGTGGCACGATGTTCGGTAGTCTCAGCACCTTTCTGCAAGTGTTGATGGATCCAAATGAATATGATTTACTACAAGGTCGTTTGTTTGCCAGCTTTGGCAATATCAATACCCAGCATCTACTGATTGCTGCCGCGATCATTTTGCTAGGGAGTATCTGTCTGGTTCTGCTGATTCCAGAATTGAATTTGCTCCATTTAGGAAGTGGGCAAGCCAAAAGTTTAGGTGTATCTGTTCAATGGCTTCATAAAGGTGTTTTATTTTTGATTGCTTTACTGACAGGCACCGCCACTGCTTTAGTTGGTCCAGCAGTTTTTCTAGGCTTTGTGGTGGCGACGATCACCTATCAGCTTTTCCCAACTTATCGTCACGGCTGGTTGTTTTTCGGTGGGAGTTTGATTGGTTTTCTCCTGTTGGTAGGAGGTCAATTCCTAGTGGAACAGGTCTTTCAATGGCAAACGACCATCGGCACCGTGATCCAATTATTAGGCGGTATCTTCTTTATAAGCAAATTGCTGCTGGAAAGGAAAAAATCATGATCGAAACCAAAAATGTATCCAAGAATTATGCAAAAACACAAGTTTTGACGGAATGTTCTATAGCGTTGCCGGAACAGAAAATGATTGCCTTCATCGGGCCCAATGGTGCCGGAAAAAGTACCTTGCTTTCTTTAGTCAGTCGGATGTTGGATCAACGCACCGGTGATATTTATCTGGATGGAACGGAGATTCGTCAATGGAAGTCCAAAGAGCTAGCAAAAAAAATGGCTTTTTTGCAGCAAAGCAATCGCTATGCCGTCAATCTGACTGTAAGAGAGCTGGTGGCATTTGGTCGCTATCCGTATAACCGGGGGCGACAATCGGCAGCAGATGATGGGATCATTGATGACGCTTTGTCTAAGTTATCTCTAACCGAATATAGTGATCAATCGATTCATGAACTTTCTGGTGGTCAGTTACAACGAGTTTACTTGGCGATGATTTTAGCCCAAGATACAGATTATCTACTCTTGGACGAACCGTTAAACAATTTAGATTTAAAACACGCCAACCAGCTGATGAAGCTATTGACAACCTTGGTGGAAGACTATCAGAAAACTGTTGTGATCGTTTTGCACGACATTAATTTTGCAGCACGGTATGCCGATCACATCGTCGCGATGAAAGATGGTCAGATTTTTAAAGCGGCTGACACAGAGGCAGTGATTCAAGAACAATTATTAGAATCATTGTATGAGATTCCAATCAAACTGGTACAAGTGGATGGGCGGCAATTTTGCTACACCTTCCAATAAAAAATATGTTTCAAAGGAGGAAAAAATGAAAAAAATAGCAGTAAGTTTTATGAGTATTTTCGTATTAGCGGGGTTGACCGCTTGCGGCTCGAATAATACAGGGACAACAGATTCAACGGGTACAGCTCAAACCCAAGTAGAAGAAAGTACACAAACGCCGACAGAAGTCGAGATTACGGACAGCAATGGGACTGTCACTGTTCCTTATGCGCCGGAAAAAGTTGTTGTCTTTGACAACAGTGCATTAGATACGATGGATGCACTTGGCCTTGGGGATCGAATCGTTGCTGCCGCAACCAGCAATTTGCCAGATTATTTATCAGCGTATGCGGATGTTGAATCAGCAGGGGGAATCAAAGAGCCTGATTTAGAAAAAATCAATCAACTGCAGCCAGACCTAATCATTATTTCTGGTCGACAACGTGATTTCCAAGAGGAATTGTCTGCAATCGCGCCAACCGTTTTCTTAAGCGTTGACAATAGTGATACTTGGGCATCGATCGAAGCCAACATTACGACCATTGGTCAAATTTTTGGTAAGGAAGAGGAAGCGCAAGAACAACTAGCATCGTTACAAGGTCAGATTGATACCTTGAAGGAGCAAGCGCAAAATGCTGACGAGAAAGCCTTGGTTGTTATGGTAAATGAAGGCAATCTTTCTGCTTTTGGTCCAGGTTCTCGTTACAGTATCTTGTATGACACGTTTGGTTTCCCAGCAGTAGATGAGGAATTAGAGGCGTCGACACATGGACAAAGTATTTCTTATGAGTACTTGCTTGAAAAAAATCCTGATGTCATTTTCGTGATCGATCGGACAAAAGCGATCGGTGGCAATGAAAGCGAAAGTGAATTTGTTGCAAATGAAATCGTACAAGAAACAAATGCAGGGCAAAACGATCAAGTGATTGAATTGGATGCTGCGGTTTGGTATTTAGCTGGTTCCGGATTGGAGTCGATCCGATTGATGATGGATGATGTCAAGCCAGCCGTTGAATAAATAGGTGAAAAAAATTAAGTAATAAGGGACACGCTTATCAGTTTACTGAGAAAGCGTGTCTTTTTATTCGAACTGTTTCTAGGACCTGCGACTGATTTTTGACAAGTTATCCAGCTTTACTTTACCTGTCGTAGTAATTGATTTATAATTAGTACGACAGATGAAGTAATTTAGGAGGCGATTGCGTGATCTCGAGTGACGGAATTCGCGGCTATAACGACGCAATCATTTTATCCATTCTTTCGAAAGAAGACTCTTATGGATATGAAATATCCAAGCGTATTCGTGAAGGAACAGATGCTTTATATGTGATCAAAGAAACGACGTTGTATTCCGCTTTTACTCGGTTAGAAAAACAAGGATTGATCCGTTCGTATCCCGGAGAAGTGACACATGGCAAAAAGCGGACCTATTACCAGATAACTGTAGACGGAAAAGCAAGCCTTTCGGAGAAACTATTGGAGTGGCAGCAGACGAAGATCGTCGTTGACCAGTTCTTACAAGGAGGAGACAAATGAAAACCATTCATGACTATCTAGACAGCTTATTTTTATCAGTACCCATCACACCGGAAACGAAGAAGGCAAAAGAAGATCTTTTAGCGATTATGGAAGACCATTACTTGGAACTGATTCACCAAGGGAAAAGTGAGCATGAAGCCATCGGTGCGGTGATCAGCGAGTTTGGTTCGGTGGATGAACTGCTGCAAGAGTTAGATGTTTCAAAAGAAGAAGAGCCGATTGATGATTGGTCCGATGCCATCACAGAAGACGATGCGTTTGATTATTGGGGAACTGTGCGGCACTTTGCTTTTTCGTTGTCGATAGGAATCGGCTTTTGTATCGCCTCCCTAGCAGCCCTAATGCTCTTTGTTAGTGTTTATGCTGAGACCTTTGGAATAATGGTGATGTTTCTTTTCATCGCCATCGGGGTTGGTTTTATCATCTCTAGCAGTTTGCACTTTTCCGGTGCTCGTAAGCAGTTAGATGATCGACCAATCAAAAGGGATGCCAAACGAGAAGCCGCTCAGCAACTAGCAAATTATGAAAAAAGTTTTCGTATTGGTCTTGTTTTAGGAATTGGTGCCTGTATTTTATCAATTGCGCCTGTACTTTTAAGTGAATTGTTTTATTATTCTGTTGAGTTTGGTATTTCCTTGTTTTTCTTGACAGTTGCAGTGGGTGTGTTCTTTATTATTTATGTAAGTATTATTCGTACAGGCTTTGCGAAGCTGGCAACTGAGACGTATTTTATTCGTGACGAAGAGAATCTTGGTGATCGAGCAACACGTCATAAATATGGCGAATCCGCTGGTAGAGTTACCTTTTTTCGAACAGTCTACTGGCCAGTGATTTTGGTCGTTTATATGCTTTGGTCCTTCATGTTTCATGCCTGGGCATACTCTTGGGTCATTTTTGTGATTGGTGGTGTCTTAGAGGACTACTTTATCGGTCAGACAAAAGCCAAAAAATAAGAGATGTTTCAACCGAGAGTGGTTTCTTTACTTTTAAAAAAAGGAAGACTATAATACGGCTTGTAACTGAACCAAGCAAAAAGAACAGCGAGAAATAAGATCCTCTCAATGCTTTTTCAAAAGTTCAGAATACAAGAAAAGAGGCAATGGATATGTTAGAAATTCATTATCTGAAAAATGGTAGCAAAGAAATAACAACAATTGAATCCCCAGAGCGCTTTCTCGCAAGTCAATACTTGGAAGTTCCACCTTTTCAAGATCATTACCCAGTCGAAGAAGTTTTTCTAGACGGCAAGCGGATTACATTGAAGGAGCGAACGATCGGTGGATTGTTCAACTATTTCAATACTAAATAAAAAAATTGTCTTTTTTTATGACTCACTTTCCATTGTGAGGAATCATAGGAAGAGGCAATCTTTTTTTGTTTAATTGAGAATAAGAGATGTAATTGAGAATCTAACAGGTAGGAACTTTGCTTAGAAATGATTAGCCAAACTTATTACTATACTCCATTTGCTTTCGATAAAAAATAAATATGCTCATTTCTGAGGATGATAACATTTTTTTTGACTATTTCTGAATAAACTATTGCATTTTGTAGTTAGATATACTAATAATTAATAGAGATTATTCTCAAATAATTATTCTAATTGGAGGAAATGATATGTCATTAATTGGAAAAGAGATTGGTTCATTCGAAGCGAAAGCTTACCACAATGGAAAATTTATCGATGTTTCATCAGAAGATTTTAAAGGAAAATGGAACGTTGTTTGTTTTTATCCTGCAGATTTCTCATTTGTTTGTCCGACAGAACTTGAGGATTTGCAAGACCAATATGCATCATTAAAAGAATTAGGCGCAGAAGTTTATTCTGTATCAACTGACACCCACTACACACATAAAGCGTGGCATGACCACTCTGATGCTATCAATAAAATCGAATATATCATGATTGCAGATCCTTCTCATGTGATCTCAGAAATCTTTGATGTATTAGACGAAGCATCAGGTTTGTCTCAACGTGGTACATTTATCATCGATCCGGATGGTGTGGTACAAACGGTTGAAATCAATGCGGATGGTATCGGTCGTGATGCTAGTGGTTTGATCGATAAAATCCGTGCCGCACAATATGTCCGTACCCATCCAGGTGAAGTATGTCCTGCAAAATGGAAAGAAGGCGAAGAAACTTTAACGCCAAGCTTAGACCTTGTAGGCAAGATTTAGGAGGCTCTCATGGCATTAGATAAGGCAATCAAAGACCAACTGACGCAATATCTAGCGATGCTAGAATCAGAGGTTGTTTTTGCGGCGACTTTAGGTGAGGATGATTCTTCAACGAAAGTACGTGAATTCTTAGAAGAAATCGCAGAAATGTCGTCAAAAATCACGATTCAAGCTGTAGCAAGTGAACGGACACCAAGCTTTTCGATCAATCGTCCCGGTGAAGAAAGCGGCATCGCTTTTGCTGGTTTACCGTTAGGACATGAGTTCACTTCATTTATTTTAGCGTTGCTTCAAGTAAGCGGTCGTCCGCCGAAAATTGATGAAGCACTTCAAAAGCGCATCAAAGCGATCGATAAGCCATTACATTTTGAAACCTATGTCAGTTTGACCTGCCATAACTGTCCTGATGTTGTTCAAGCGTTAAACATTATGGCAGTGCTAAATCCTTCCATCAGTCACACCATGATCGAAGGTGGGATGTTCAAAGAAGAAATTGACAAGAAAAAAATTATGGCTGTGCCAACAGTCTTTCTAGATGGGGAAGAATTTGCAAGCGGCCGTCAAACGATCGAACAATTATTGGAAAAAGCAGCTGGTCCAACGAGTAAAGATGATTTTGCTGAAAAAGAGCTTTTCGATGTTTTGGTCGTCGGTGGCGGACCTGCAGGTGGAAGTGCAGCGATTTATGCGGCGCGTAAAGGTATCAATACTGGGATGGTTGTCGAAACAATGGGTGGCCAAGTGATGGAAACCCTTGGTATCGAAAACATGATCGGTACTCCTTATACCGAAGGACCAAAATTAATGCGTCAGGTAGAAGAGCACATCAACGAATATAAAGTCGATGTCATGAAAGGGCAGCGTGCCAAGGATATTCGTCGCAATGATGTCATCGAAATTGAATTAGAAAATGGCGCAGTATTAAAAACCAAAACGGCTATTTTAGCAACCGGTGCTCGCTGGCGCAACATCAATGTTCCGGGAGAAAAAGAATTCAAAAATAAAGGTGTTGCCTATTGTCCACATTGTGACGGCCCGTTATTTGCTGGGAAAGAGGTTGCTGTCATTGGCGGCGGAAACTCTGGGATCGAAGCAGCGATCGATTTAGCTGGCATGGCAAAACATGTCTACGTTCTTGAATTTTTACCAGAACTAAAAGCGGACCTTGTGCTACAAAACCGTTTGAACACGTTAGAAAATGTGACTGTTATTACGAATGCCGCAACGAAGGAAATTGCTGGATCCGATCATGTCGAACAATTGACCTACGTTGATCGCGAAACGAATGGCGAATTCACATTAGCTGTGGAGGGTGTCTTCATTTTGATTGGCTTAATGCCGAATACTGAATGGTTAAAAGACCGCATCGTTTTAAACGAGCGTAATGAGATCGTGGTGGACAAACATGGCACAACCAACATTGAAGGGGTCTTTGCAGCGGGAGATTGTACCGATAGTGTATACAAACAGATCATCACTTCAATGGGTTCAGGTGCCACTGCTGCATTAGGTGCGTTTGATTACCTGATTCGATCGTAAGTAGGTAAGTAGCTTATTATTTGATCTAGATCAGAAACGTTTCAGGAGCTTCTAGCAGCTTCTGAGACGTTTTTTCTTTGAGGGGAAGGAGATTTGAGGGGAGTTGACAGAAGGACAGTTTCTATATTACAATGAAAAAAACTCGTTCAAAAAAGAAAGAGGTATATTAATGAGTGTCGTAGGTATCTAATCAGCTAATTAAAACAAATAAGCAAAAACAGACTGTTTATTTGTTGTGCCTGTAGATACCGATAAAAATCGTTATTGATGAATCAGGTGATGGGAGACTATCGCTTTTTTTGTACACTTTTTTGGACGGGGATGTTACCGGGATCCTCAGGCACAAGAAAGGATCACTCATGAAGATACCTCAAGCAACTGAATTTGAACAAATTAAAGAACAAGTAAGTAAAAAAATAATCAGCGATTATGGTAAAGCACGTTTTGCCAATGAAAAACCAGCAGCTACGATCCATTCCGCCCAAAAACGAGTGTCTGAGACAACTGAAGCGATGGCGCTATTAGACGCCGGACGTCAAGTCCCTTTCATGGGGCTTCAGCATGTCTTACATCATACGGAGAAGATTGAAAAAGGCTTTGTATTGGAGCCGCAGGAATTGATTGAATACGGAGACTTTTTACGGTCTTTTCGAATCATCCGTCAATTGTTTGAAAAAAATCAATCAATTGCCCCAAGATTGCATCACTATGCTCAGGGGTTGGCCGACTTTTCTGAAATCGCCGAAATGATTTTCCAAAAAATTCGCAATGGTCAGGTAGATAGTAACGCCAGCCGAGAATTACGGAAAATTCGTGGCACAATTGAGAAATATGAGGCCGATTTAAAAAAAGTTTTTGCAAAGTTTTTTAAAGAAAGTCGCTATCTGCAAGAAAACCGTGTGATCAAAAAGAACGACCGTTATACGCTGCCGGTACGTGCCGAATTTCAACAGCAAATTAAAGGGACGATCATCGAACGTTCTAATAAACGCGCGACTGTTTTTATTGAACCAGAGGCAGCTGCCCGTCTGAATGATCGATTGATTTTGGCACAGGCGGAAGAAACGGCCGCCCAATACCAAGTTTTATCAGAATTGACCGGGGCAATCGCCGAACAAATGAATGCAGTATTTGCCTGTCTTGATATTTTAGTGGTACTAGATATTATTTTTGCTCGCGGAAAGTATTGTCGGGAAATCAATGGTCAACCGATAGCAATCACTGAAGAAGAAGTTTTGCTTCTTGATCAAGTCCGGCATCCTTTACTGGGCACTAATGCTGTTCCTCTATCTTTAAAACTAGGAGAAGAGAACCGATGTATGGTCATCACAGGGCCGAATGCTGGTGGTAAGACGGTTGTCTTAAAAACCGTCGGACTCGTTTGTGCGATGGCACATTACGGCTTGTTTCCAGCGCATAATGGCAACAGCAGCGTGCCGTTTTTAAAAAGTCTTTGGATGGATATCGGGGATCAGCAAAGTCTAGAAAATTCTTTAAGTACCTTTTCTGGACACATGTCGAATATTGCACAGATCATGACGAATGCCAGCCGGAACAGTATCGTTTTGTTAGATGAAATTGGCAGCGGGACTGAACCAAATGAAGGAGCAGCTTTAGCGATCGCCATTATGGAATCGATCTATCGATCGGGGGCGTTAATGATCGCCACGACTCATTATGGTGAAATCAAGCAGTTTGCTCTTGATCACCAAGATTTTGAAACAGCGGCGATGGCTTTTGATGCCAAGACCCTGACGCCGAAATACCGCTTGTTGACCAATGCGGTCGGTGAAAGTAATGCGTTTTGGATCGCCGAAAAAATGGCGATTCCTGCTGAGGTCGTGCAAACGGCAAAGGACTATTTAAAGAATAAATCTTATTCTTTTGAGAAGCAGCCTTTTGAGACGTCCAGAAAACGAACCGATCCTCAGGAAACAAAGTCTGAGCACATTTTTCAAAAGGGAGACCAGGTCTTTTCAGCAGAGCATGAAAAACGGGGAGTCTTTTATGAATACTTGGAACAGGGACAAGCGAAGATTTATATTGAGAAACAATGTTTCGTTGTTGCTGCTCGGCGATTGCAACTGCTCACCAAACGAGAAGCACTCTATCCAGCCGGCTATGATCTAGATCAATTATTTTCCGATTTTGCCCAACGTAAATTTACCCGAGATATTGAACGTGGGTCTAAAAAAGCGCAAAAGCAGTTACGAAAAGCAGCGCAAGAGCGTCAGGCCAAACGATCATTGGATTGATCGGCACAGATATATTTAGAGCGGGAGTATAAAATCAAGAAAGCAGCTCTTTTTCGAGTTTTAGAAAAAGAGCTGTCTTTTTTTGAAAATGACCGTTTTTTAATAACGCGTATGATTGAAGGGAATCCAATGATGGTCGAATGATTTCCATTGATTTTTCTTTAAATGTCGGAAATTACTCGAAATATCTAAATTCTTTAAGAAAAGTTAAAGAAAAATAAAAATAACAAAGAATGGGTTGTATCTTTATACGAGGAAGGGTACCATTCATAGTGGATTGAAAATAACATATAACCTTGTTAGGTGAGGCTCCTATACAAACATAAGCTATTGCGCAGAAACGTCGAAAGACGCCAATGTGTAAAACAGGAATTGTCGGATTAAGGCTTTTCATAAAATAGCTAAGAAAGGGAACAACTTTCTTTACGTTGTATAGTGCTAAAACTCGGACGATGAGATTGCTAGCAAAGTCTGACGTCCTAAGAGAAGTGAGACTTTTTTGCTTTTCTCTTTGATGGATGACTAAGCTCAAAGGGCATAATAACTGGTACCGTCTGAACACCTACTCCAAGGCAAGAGGAGTGGAAGCAATGATAGAAAAAAAGAAGATCGATTGGCTGCTGATCATAGCTTATTTGCTATTGAGCCTTATCGGTCTTTTAATGATTTATAGTGCAAGTTCTTATCGTTTATTAACGAGAGATCAGCCGCCAGCAAGCTTATTTATGCGTCAGCTTGTCTTTCTGTTACTCAGCTGGGTGCTCCTTTTCATTATTCAGCGAACACGGCGTGAGATTCTGCTCAGTAAATATTTAGCGATCGGTCTGTTGGCATTTGGCGTCTTTACTTTACTATTGGCACGTTTGCCGTTTTTCGGTGTTTCTGTCAATGGAGCGCAACGATGGGTCTCGATTGTAGGGATACAATTTCAGCCCTCAGAGATCGTGAATGTGGGCATGGTCTTATACCTTGCTCATTACTTTCAATCAGCAAAAACTACCTTGCAGGAAATGAAACGTCCGCTTTTCGTTTTATTTTTGTGCTGTGTGTTGATCCTCATTCAACCAAAAGTAGCCGGCGTGATGATTTTACTTTTCTTGGCTTTTATCATGATTACCACGGTTCAGGTACCCGTTAAACTCACGGCTCTTTTGTTTGGCGGGTTACTAATCAGTCTGTTCTTGGTTGCTATGTTGATCCTCTTTTTAGGAAACAATGATTTATTGCCCCACATGTTTATGCATGTGTATAACCGAATTCGATTAGTGGGAGATCCATTTTCCGACCCATATAATCAAGGATTCCAAATGATCCATTCCTACTATGCTTTGTTCAATGGTGGTCTTACGGGCCTTGGTTTAGGAAATAGCATCACCAAGAAAGGCTTTTTACCAGTAGCAGAGACTGATTTTATTTTCTCCGTTTTAGTAGAGGAATTAGGGTTGATTTTCGGCATTTTTGTCATCGCTTTATTATTCGTAATTATTTTACGTCTGTTTATACGATCAGCGGCAATCGCAAATCCTCAGATTGGCTTAATATTATTGGGAACCAGCACGTTGCTGTTATTACAAACAAGTATCAATATTGCCAGTATTTTAGGGTTGATGCCGATGACGGGGGTACCTTTGCCATTCATTAGTTATGGTGGCTCCAGTTACTTTATTCTTTCATTTGCCTTCAGTTTATGCCTGAAACTAGAACGAGAGGAGGGTATACTTAATGAAGTTCCTCAAACGACATGAAGCAAACTATGCTTTATTGCTGCCGATTTTCCTGCTGTTTTTGTTAAGTATCTGGGTACAACATCAGGCTTCTGTGATGGATGGCAATGATCCTTCAGGGATTGTTTTTCGGCAGATCCTCTTTTGTATCCTTTCGGCGATTGCTCTTTTTGTAACGAGTTTGATTCCTACGAATTTACTCCTCCGCTTTTCTGGTCTTTTGTACTTACTATCACTTGGTTTGATGGCCTCTCTTCATTGGTTTTACGATCAAACGATGTTTGAACAAACGCACACCAAACGGTGGATCAGATTTGGTGCGTTTACGATTCAGCCTTCTGAGTTTATGAAAGTGGCCTTTATGCTCTTTATGGTCTATCTCACTTTAGTCTATGAGAAACGTAAAGCAGAACGAACAATCAAATCCGATTTGATCTATGTTACTAAGATCCTGCTATACAGCTTACCCACATTTTTATTGATGTTTATGCAGCGGGACTTTGGAACGAGTTTGGTGTTTATCGTGATGTTAGGTGCCTTATTCATCATTTCCGGTGTTCATTGGAAAATACTGACCGTCGTGATCGGTTTGATTGCCGCTCTTGGTGCTATTTTGTTGCTACTCGTATTCACGGAATGGGGCAATCGTGTGTTGTTTCGCCTTCACTTTTCACAATATCAATTGGATCGGGTGAGAGCCTGGGCAGATCCACTCGCGTACCAAGATTCCATCGCTTTCCAACAAGTCCGCAGTATGTGGGCGATTGGTTCTGGCGGCTTATTGGGGGCACCTGATACCCATACAACGGTGTATGTGCCGGTTCGGGAGTCAGATATGATCTTTACAGTCATTGGAGAAACGTATGGCTTTTTAGGAAGTACTTTAGTCATCTTCCTTTATTTCTATCTGATCTATCAAATCATTTTTGCTGCTTTAAAAACAAATAACAAAGCATCGGTCTATATTGCGATTACCTATGTGTTTGGTTTGGTTTTTCAAATTTTTGAAAACATCGGAGCGGCGATCGGTTTGCTGCCTTTAACCGGCATCCCCTTACCATTCTTAAGTCAAGGAGGAACCTCTCTGATTGCGATCAGCATTGCTATGGGAATTATCTTTGGGTTAGACAAATTTCCGATAAAAGCCAAAAATAGGTCGTATACATTAAAAGAAAGTAGGGGCTTAACATGAGTAAAACAGCAAAAAAAGGAGTGATAGGCGGAATACTCTGCAGCTGTTTTGCATGGCTGTTTTTCCTCGTTGCATTAGAACCACGCTGGTTCCAAAGCATCGACAACCTTTTTTCCCAGTTGCCTCAATGGCGGACACCTGCTGTGGAATCGCTTTTTCTCCCACTTGCCAGTACGGCCACGATCATTCCCATAGCTTTCGTTCATTTCCTGTTAGCAAGTTTTTTATTTATGCGCAAGCAGCGGTTAGAAAGTCTTTGGTTGATGGGGAATATGATTGTGATCAGTGGTGTTGGTCAAGTGATCAAGAAAGTAGTTGATCGACCGAGACCGGATTTTGCTGACAGTATGGAACGGGCATCAGCAAGTTTTCCGAGTGGACATACATTATTAGCGACCACGTTGATTATTTCTCTCCTCTTTTTCTTGGGGCAAACAGTTCCTGCCAAAAGAGGCAAGCGTCACTTTATCCAAAACATGGCCCTATTTCTAGGATTGATCTATTTGTTGCTGATTATGATGAGTCGGTTGCTATTTGGGGTTCACTATCCCAGCGACTTGCTAGCAAGTATTTTATTGGCAAGTGGGATCAGTTATATCACCTATGCTTTCGTCTTTTCAATCAAAAAATATGTACTTAGGGGGAGATAAATTGAGTACAGCAAAAAAACTAATAATCATTTTCCTGATATTGCTGACCGGAATTATCTCAGCAGGAACTGTCTATGCGGTTAGGGTGTATTTTCAAGTAGAGGATGTTGCCCACTCGATCCATCGTCCAATCGAAGGACGAGAAGAGGCGGAAGTCATCGAAAATGCCGAGCCTCTAAGCCTTCTTTTGTTAGGGATCGCCAATGACTCTCGTCGCAAAACCGATTTTCGCGCCAACACCATTATGGTAGCAACGTTGAACCCTGCCACAAGAAAAACCACCCTCACGAGTATTCCTAGAGATGCTTATGTGGAAATCGTGGGACAAGGGTACCATGATAAAATCAATCATGCCCATTCTTTTGGTGGGGCAAAGATGATGATTGAAACCGTCGAACAATATCTTGATATACCGATCCATCATTATTTCTCCTTAAACATGGATGGGATGGCAGATCTTGTTGATGCAATTGGTGGCATCACGGTTGAAAATGAATTTGCTTTTACTGCTGAGAAAATCGATTACCCAGAGGGGATCCTCGATTTAGATGGCTGGGAGGCGCTTCAGTATACTCGTATGCGAAAGGATGATCCAGAAGGTGACTATGGCCGTCAGCGCCGTCAGAGAGAAGTGACTGAGATTCTGGCAAAAGAGTTAGTTTCACTTTCCAGCGTGATGCGGATTCAGGATCTGCTAACGATCATTGGAGAAAATGGCGAAACCGATCTAACTTTTTCGCAAATGAGTCAATTATTTATCCAATATCAATCAGCATTAGGGACTGTCGAGTCTTACCAAATGGCTGGCAGTGGGTTCACCGGCGATGGCTTCAGAGGAGAATATGGAATTTCCTATCAAGAAGTAACGCCTGAAGAGCAACAGACGACGAGCCAACGTTTAAAAAATGAGTTGTTGATTGATTAACGTCCTGGCTTAGAAACAGAACCAGTTCAATTTTGTTCTTCAAGTATTTCGTAATTAGAGTTGACAGCCGCTTTTCCTCAGGATACTCTTTAGTCAAGCAATGCATTACGGCTTAATAACAAGAGTTTGTTTGGAAAAGAGCTGTCAACTCTATTTCTATTGTTCCACCCTGTCGCTAAGTTATTACAAGGAGGAAAAGTATGAAGATCGTCTTTAAAGACCAATTACCATCTGATTCAAATCAAGTACTCGCTTTGTATGAGGGAGTTGGCTGGAGCGCCTATACTAAAGATCCCGAGCGTCTTTTAAAAGCGTTAGCCCACTCAGAGGTGATCACGGCCTATGTTGAAGAGCAGCTAGTGGGGCTTATCCGTTGCATAACCGATGGACAAACCATTCTTTATATTCAAGATCTATTAGTAGCATCTGAGTTTCAAGGTCAAAAAATTGGTCAGCGATTACTCAAAAAAATGCTGGCGAATCATCCATCAATACGGCAAAAGGTTTTGATTACGGACAACACAGAAAAAACGCGTCATTTTTATGAGGCGTGTGGCTTTTCCTCTGTGGAAGAGCAGCAAATTGCCGCATTTATCTATTCAGCAAAAAGCGAATAAGGAATAAGAAAATCGATGTGTCACTGAGAATATTTTTTTAGTTGCGTTGGGTTTTAAGAAGGAGTGGAGAAAAATGAAGATGCGCTTTGCGTTACTTTTTTTGTGTCTCTTTATTGGTGTTGGCGCTTGTGGAGGAAGTCTATTGGCGTTTAAAAGCATTGAGCCGTTAAGCAAAGGGGAGACATTTGCTGGTTTGGAAGCGGCCATGCTGCAAGGAACACCCTTCACGACCTTCTTAATTCCCGGCTTGTTTTTGTTCGCTATCTTAGGTTTGGGTAATCTGATTGTTGTTTTCCTCTTGCGGCTTAACAAAGGGTACCACGGGGTAATGCTTTTAGGCATGAGTTTAGTTGTCTGGATCATCGTGCAGGTCATCTTATTACAAGAATGGAATGTCTTGCATGTGATTTTCTTTTTGCTAGGGTTGCTCCAGTTTGCTTCAGCAGTCTACTTTGTCAGACGGTTGCATATTCCGTTGCCGTTTTCAGCTCATCAAAATTGATTAGATTCGAGATGTAGAGATGAAAAAAATTAAATTAATTGAAAGTTTGCTATGAAAAACATGGATTTTTGAAAAATTCTTCTTGAAATCATCCTTCGTTTTTAAAATTATGCTAAACTGAAAGAAGTTGAATTACTTTCTAGAATCAGGAGGATTTATTATTGGAGTTTCTTAAAAAATCAAAAATTTTTGCAGGTCTAGTGATCGTCTGTCTCTTAGGGATCGCGGTCTGGATCTATTCAAATATACTGTTTGTCTTTCGACCGCTGGAAGCCATCTTTTCTAGTGTCTTTTTACCAGTATTGATTTCAATTTTTATTTTTTACATCTTTTTACCTTTCTTTAATTGGGTAAAAAAAAGAACGAAAAAGAAAAGCATTGCGCTATATTCGACATTGCTGCTGATCGTTTTTGCAGCGTATTTGATCGTTCAGGTGATTGGACCAGCATTAGCCTATGAGATGGGGCGTTTTATCAATCAAATTCCCATCATCATCAATTTGGTGATCGATACTATTGATCATTCTTATTTAGAAGAATTATTTGGTCCTTTTATTGATTCGATTGATATTTCCCAAGCTAGCAACTTTGCCTTACAGTTTATTACCGGGGCAACCAATAGTCTGACGAGTTTGATCTCCATCGTTTCTCATTCAGCGATCGTCTTGTTTACGATCCCACTGTTATTAGTGTATATGTTTAAAGACGGTGAGAAAGTTCCTGATTTTTTGGCAAGTAAGACACCGAAAAACTATCAAGGCTTAATGCGACAACTTTGTAGTGATTTTCATCAAGCAGCGTCAGCGTACATCGGTGGGAAATTGCTGGTTTGTTCTTATGTTGCGGTTTCAAGCTATTTCATTTTTTCTTTGCTAGGCTTACAAAATGCCTTACTATTAGGATTAATTTGCGGCGTTCTGGACATTATTCCTTATTTCGGCCCCTTTATCGGAGCAGCACCAGCCTTTTTATTTGCGTTAAGTCAAGACATTCGAACAGCTATTTTTCTGATTGTCGGAATCACGATCATTCAGTTAGGTGAATCATATCTTGTTTCACCATTAGTGATGAAAAAAGTATTGCATATCCATCCAATCATTGCGGTTTTCTTATTATTGATTGCCGGCAACTTGCTTGGATTTGTAGGCATGATTGTGGCACTGCCAGTGTATTCGATCGTGATGGCAATGTCTGGTACATTGTTGCGTTTTTTTCAAGAACGAAAATTAGAACGATCTGTAATTGATAAAGATTCATTATAACGAAAATGTTCTACCTTGCTGTTGGAGCGGTCTCCATCAGCAGGTTTTTTTGTTTTTAAGCACTACGTAGCAAGGCCTAAAGACAAATGCTATACTTATTGAAACGAGAAGGACGATAGGAGTGAGGAAATGAAGGTTTTATGGAACGATCAAATCGTTGATCGAGAAGCGGTGAAAATTGACATTGAAGATCGCGGTTATCAGTATGGTGACGGAATCTATGAAGTGATTCGAATCTATAATGGTCGCTGCTTTATGTTAGGGGAGCATATGACTCGCTTAGAAAGTAGTGCGCAAAAAATTAAACTGACGTTGCCTTATACAATTCCCCAATTAACTGAAAACCTTAAGTTACTGGTTAAAACCGAAGGAATCACAGAAGGAGAGATCTATATTCAAATCACCAGAGGAATCGCCTCTCCCCGCAATCACGAGTTTCCGTCTGCTGGAGCAGTCAAAGGAGTCGTGACCGCAAATGTGATCCCCTTTGAACGACCTCTGGAAATGCAGCATGCAGGGCTATCTGCGACCGTTCTTCCAGATGAGCGTTGGTTGCATTGTGATATCAAATCATTGAGCTTGTTAGGAAATCTGTTAGCGCTAGATCAAGCGATCGAAGCGGGGTTCGATGATGCACTCCTGCAACGAGATGGATGTTTCACGGAAGCTTCGGCATCAAATCTCTGGTTTGTCATTGATGGTATCGTCTATACACATCCGGATGGACGCTTGGTATTACCAGGTATCACGAAAATGAAGGTGCTACAGTTGTGTCAGCAATTAGAAATTCCTTATCGAGAAGAACCTGTCCCTGTTGAGGCACTAAACAACGCGCAAGAATGTTTTTTGACCAATTCTGTCTGGGAAATTGTGCCTATCGTCAAAGTAGATGGGAAATCAGTTGGCAATGGTACATTGGGTTCGATCACGAAACGTTTGCAAGCAGCCTATATCGCTGCTACAAAGAGTATGTGCGAATCCTAGTTAACAAGCAAAAGAAACGATTCAAAAAAACTTTGGCCCACCCAGCATGTTTTATAGCTAGGTGGAACAAAGTTTTTTCTTGGATACAAGTGCAGATTTTACCATTCACTAGGATTCCACAATTTTCCGTCAAGTTCTCCTTGTTTCAATTCGATTCGAATTTCTTGCTGATGAAGCAACTTCTCTAGTTCTTGCAAAAATGCTTTTTCGTGATAGTCAGCTGTTTCTTTTATTGACTGCTCTATCAGTGGCTTCAGCCATTCGTGATCCATCACAGCACCTCCAATTCAGTTAAAGCGTCATCTAATTCGATCAACGTTTCATGGTTTTCCTGCAACAAGGATAGCAAAGGAGCAAGCTGCGGTTTTTCAGAAACCAAACGCGCCAGCTTTTCGCTAAACCATTGTTGCTTTTGATCAAATGTAAAGGGAGCCGGCATTAATAAAAGTTGCTGATAGGCAATGACAAAGGCTCGTTTCTCTTGTTCTGATTTATACATCAGTTGATCGAGGACAACGATGGGGAGTACCGTCATTTGGTGTTTTTTTGCCATGAGTACCAGTGGGTGCAAAATTTCATTGAAGGTCGTATTTTCTCGGCCGCCTAGCTGAAATTCTTTGGCGGCAACGCCGGTAGAAACGGCGAAACTGATTTCCTTGCCCACCAATGCAGGGGCACATTTTTCCCAAACCGTATCGATCCAAGCTTTCATTTTTGCTGGAACGCTGTACCAATATAGGGGGAATTGTAGAATCAAACGATCGCATGTTTGCAACAGCATCCGTTCATTGGCGAGAGAAAAATCAGAAAGATCATCAAGGAAATGCATGGTGACGTTAGGAAGCTTGGCACTTTCACTAAAGAATCGTTGGGAAAGCGAATTGTGGAAATCCGGATGGCTGGCTACCACTAAAGTTTTTATCATGAGACTGATCATCCTTTCCTATTACATTTACCATATTTTACCAAAAAGAGAAACTAGTCTGCTTTTCTTTTTGTCGAAGTTCTTCTCTTTTAGTTTCGTTTAAGGTACTTCTTTTATACTTGTTATAAGAAAAAGCCAGTAGCGGCTTAAGCGTGATAGAAATGGGGGAATAGAGGATGGAATCAAATGATCCCTTGATGAAAGGTCTAGCAACTATAATAAGGATCGTTGCAAATACAGTGAACTATGTCGAAAATGGACTTGCCAGTTGCAAACAACGAATTGATGGAAAGCGTCAAACGAAAGAAAATGATTACGGCAACGGGCAAGAGTTTACTGAAGTGACTGTCTACAGATGACCGATGCAAAGAAAATAACAAAGATGGCTCACTCCTCAAAGGGTGAGTCCTTTTTTTTATTTCAAGCCATTCATCATCAGTTTGTACTTTTGTTGAGGGAAGGTATAATGAGTAAATGAAGCATAGTGGAGACGGAAGAATGAAGCAATAGTAGGGAGGAGAAGCAGGTGATGAATCATTTATATAAACGAATCCAATACAAAATTCCAGAGCTGAACCGAGTAGAAAGAACGGTCCTTAACTATTGTTTAAGGGCGCCCGAGAAAGTTTCAGAAATGACGGCCGATGAGTTAGCTTCCCAAACGTACACCAGTCAAGCGACGATCAGCAGAATGGCAAAAAAGCTTGGCTTTACCGGTTTTCAAGAATTCAAATTTTCACTGAAGAATTATCAAACTCTTGAAAGAAAATCATCTACTCAAGCTTCTCTTGGCTTATCCCCACTGATCAAGCAAATGATTGACCAGCTGACGACATCCTTATCAATGATTGAAGAGGCTGACTTTCAGCGTGCTGTGGAAATGTTGCAGCAAGCACAACGAATCGAATTTTTTGCTTTAGGGCAAAGTGCGCCGGTTGCATTATCTGCGAGTCGAAAGTTGCGGTTCTTAGGAAAAACGGTTGGCGCTTCAACGGATTGGGATGAATTGACAACCATCGCTAATCAACTATCAAAAAAAGATATGGCTATTTTTATTAGTCATAGTGGGGAAACAATCGGGATGCTAAATTATGCTAACCGGTTGAAACAAAGAGGTGTGCCGATTTTAGCCTGTATTGGTCAATCAACAAGCACGTTGGAAAAGCTTGCCACCTTCTCTTTTTCTGTTGAAATGACAACGATTTATCATCATGAAGTCGATTTGAGCCCACGGATCTCTTTAGCAGCGTTACTGGATATTTTAATTATTCAATACGCCAATCAAATCGAACCAGGACTTGATCCTGAATGACCATTCCATTTTGTGAATGGTCATTCTTGTTTTGGTAACTGTATTGTAAGCCTTCTTGATATCGTTTACATTTTAAGAGATAAAAGTGTTAGGAGGAAATGATATGCAAAAAGGAAAGAAAGCAAGCTGGATGGAAATTTTTCAAGGACTTGGGAAAACATTTATGTTGCCAGTCGCTTTACTCGCATTCATGGGTTTATTTTTAGGGATTGGTAGTTCATTTTCATCTTCTTCAACGATCGACGTTTTCCCATTTTTAGGTGCCTCTTGGCTTCAAGTGGTTTTTCGTTTCATGTCAACGATCGGTGGGTTTGCCTTTAGTTACTTACCCGTCATGTTTGCGATGGCGATTCCTTTAGGTCTAGCACGAAAAGAGAAGGGAGTTGCGGCATTTTCAGGCTTTGTGGGCTATGTCGTGATGCATTTATCCATCAATTTTTATTTACAAGAAACGAATCAATTAGCTACTGCAGATCAACTTCGAGAAGCAGGACAAGAGATCGTTTTTGGCATTCAAACATTATCAATGGGTGTTCTAGGTGGTATTATCGCAGGATTGATCGTTTATAAATTGCATACGCGCTTCTACCATTTTCAATTGCCAGATAGTTTTGCCTTCTTTTCAGGAGCCCGGTTTGTTCCAATCATCACCTCGCTTACTTTAGCTGTGGTCGGGGTGATCATTCCGATGATTTGGCCATTGTTTGCTATGATCATCACAGGAATCGGACATTTGATCCAACAAGCTGGTCCTTTCGGTCCGTTCTTATTTGGTTCAGGTGAGCGCTTATTACTGCCATTTGGGTTACACCATATTTTGGTTTCCATGATTCGCTTTACCGAAGCAGGGGGAAGTCAGCTGATCGATGGTCAGCAAGTCTTTGGGGCGTTAAATATTTTTTATGCGGAATTACAAAACGGTTTAAGCATCTCACCAAGTGCAACGGCGTTCTTGTCTCAAGGGAAAATGCCAACCTTTATGTTTGGCTTACCGGCAGCAGCATTAGCTATGTACCAGACAGCAAAACCTGAGAATCGTTCAAAGATAAAAGGCTTGTTGATTTCAGGCGTCATTGCAACTTTTGTGACAGGAATTACTGAACCAATCGAATTTTTATTCTTATTCATCAGCCCTTTATTATGGATTTTTCATGTCATCATGACAGGTGCTGGATTTATGGTAATGAGTCTATTGGGTGTCACGATTGGAAATACCGATGGGGGCGTGCTTGATTTTCTTATCTTTGGCGTGATGCAAGGCGCATATACAAAATGGTGGCTCGTTCTGATCGTAGGAGCTTGCTGGTTTGCCCTGTATTACTTTGTTTTTAAAACAGTGATCCTTCGCAAGAACTTGAAGACACCTGGTAGAGAAGAGAACAATGATCAAACGAATGAGTTGGAAGAGGAAATGACCTATTCTGGAAAGAGTGGCTACGATGCCCATGGTATTTTGGCAGCTTTAGGGGGAGCAAGCAATATTGATTCTTTAGACAATTGCATTACACGGCTACGCCTCGTTCTAAACGATGGTACATTGGTTGATGATGAACGGCTAAAAAAACTAGGTGCGCTTGGGGTCGTTCACTTAGATGATACGAACGTTCAAGTAATCATTGGAACGAAAGTAACAACAGTCAGAAATCAACTTGATGCGATTCTTTAGCAAAATTGTCAAGTAGTAGGAGTGAAGAAAATGTTTTTTGATGAGCCAATCAATCGTAAAGGAACCCATTGTACCCAGTGGGATTATGTGGAAGACCGTTTTGGTGAAAAAAACTTGTTGCCATTTACGATTTCCGATACGGATTTCAAGGTGCCAGCTGCAGTTGAAGCGGCACTTATCAAGCGGATGCAGCACCCGGTATTTGGGTATACACGTTGGAATCATAATGAATTCAAGCAAGCGGTCTGCAAATGGTATTCTGAACGCTTTAAAAGTAGGATCGACAGCGATTGGCTGGTCTACAGTCCTTCCGTCATGTATAGCATCAAACTACTCGTCACCTTACTCAGCAATCCAGGAGATGGGATTATTATTCAGACGCCAGCGTATGATGCGTTTTATAAAATGATCAAAGAGAACAAAAGAAAAATCGTACCTAATGCACTCATCTATGATGCCAACTCGTATCGCATTGATTTTGAAGAGCTAACAAGATTGATGGCACAGCCTGAAAACAAAGTTCTTCTCTTATGTAGTCCTCATAACCCAACTGGGAGAGTCTGGCAAAAAGATGAGTTGCAACGAATGATCGAATTGGCGAAAACCCATGATGTATTTATCATCTCTGATGAGATTCATATGGATATTGTAAGAAAAGGACAAAGGCATCAACCAATCATTGATTTGTTGCAAAAAAAAGTAGCCCTTGTTACTTCGGGTAGCAAAACGTTTAATTTCCCAGGGTTGATTTATTCTTATGGAATCATTCCTGACTCCAAATTGCGTGATCGCTTCTTAACTCAGTTAAAAGAAGCCGATGGGTTGAGCTCCACCAGTATTTTTGGCATGACCGCAACGATTGCTGCCTACGATAATGAAAGTAAGTGGGTGGATCAGCTCAATGACTATCTGGATGATAACATTGCTTATGTGATTGCTTATTTACAGGAATATCATCCAGAACTCGTTGTCACGAAAAGCGAAGCCACGTATCTTATGTGGATTGATTGTACAGCACTGGATTTAACGATGGTGGAATTGCAGCAACGAATGATTCGTAAGGGAAAAGTCGCGATTATGTCAGGGGAAATCTATGGGAATGAAGGGAGAAATTTTTTACGCCTAAACGTTGGCTGTTCGCGAGAAAAACTCATTGATGGATTGAACCGATTCACATTGAGTTTGACATAACAAAAAAGAACCCACTGAGCAATCAGAAAGATCCTGTATTCTTTCTGATCGCCAGTGGATTTTTTAGTCTTTCGTCCTGTGGGGAGTTGATGTAGTAGTAGCGGGGATTGGTTCAACGACATGGAAATAGCCTTTTTTGTCTTGAATGATCAGCATATCTTGCTGACTCTGGCTTTTGATGATTTCACCTTTAACAATTTCGTTGGTGACAGTCCGATAAATACTTGCAGTCATGCTCATTCCTCCCAACGTTTTTTCCCAACTGGTCTTCAATAGGGGGACCAGTACAAATCAATTGCTTGATTTGTACCAGCAAGGAAAAAGAAAACGAATTGGTATCTTTAGTATAGGAGAGCAATGTTTAGATTGCTGCAATTCCATGTAAAGTTTTTGTTAATCCTTTTATTTTCAACGATTGACTAATCGGCTAAAGAAAAACGCAAGGCCATTTTATTACTGCCAGACTCCACCATTTTTCCTAGTAACGTTGTTGCATTTTTTAAATACAGTTCGGCCATCTCAGCGTTGGCTTCTTCAAGCAGACGAGTAGGCTCCTTTTCAGCGGAAGCTTTACGATCAGTTTCTTGTTGGATGCGGCGACAAGCCGCCATCGTTTCCATTTCAAAACGGTTGGCAAGATCACTATAGCGATCGTAGTCGCTGTCCCCAATCAACGCCAAGGTGCGTCCTAACCAATAGCTATTTGTTGGATCGTAGGTCTTTGTCGTATCACAATAGCCAAGTGGGGTCTTAGTGATAGCTGCATAAAAGGGCACAACGCCGTTGAAGGTATTGGGGCCAAAGGCGAGCCAATGAATGCCAGCGATTGCTGCAGGCACGTGGTTGCGGATCTGCAAAATATGGACTTGCTGGTTGCGATTAAGAGCAATCGATCGAAATTGTGTTTTTTGTGTCTCGGTCCCTGTACCGTAAGGGTCAAAAGGCGTATTTTGGAAGTGGGAGCTCAATGCCCATTTTACATCTTCCACGGATAGCTTTTGTTTTGGGTAGCATACAAACGGGAGCTCTTGATCGATCGGTTCAGCAACTGTTCCGCTAAAGTGTTTTTGAATGTACCATGCCCGCGGGTTGTTGTAACGGGTATCTTTTTCTGAGGAGCTGCCAAAAATATGGCGTAGATTAATGCCTTCAAAATCAGGATTTAATTGATAGTCTTCAATCAACTGTTCGAGATCCTGCGAACACAACGTCATTTCTGAGGCGAAATCGAAGTGATCAATGTTTAAGCGATTGGGTGCCACGACATAGGCATCATCTGGTATGCGAACAGCTGCCCAGTGATGTCCACCGATGGTTTCCATATACCAAATTTCCTCGGCATCAGAAAACGCGATCCCGTTGGCTTCGTAGGTCCCATAGGTTTCTAAGAGTTCCCCTAGGCGAAGAACACCTTCTTTAGCGGAATGAATGTAAGGCAGTACAATGCTGACGAAATCAGCTTCCCCGATACCATCTTCCACATATGGATCAATGGCCAAAACGCGTGAATTGGTCGTAATCGTTTCTGTCGCAGTCATGGCGATATTTACTTCATTGATTCCTGAAGCTGCCCAGACTCCTTGGGATTCATCTGCTTCAGGTGTCGAAGTATAACGTAAGGGATCCTTAGGTAAACGGATTCGACAGCCGCTTAAAACGGCGTAAAATTCATTTCCTTGCTGTTCTGGAGTGATGACGACGAATTTTTGCGGTTCCGAACCGCTCCCTGAATCTTCATTACGGGCAATCATGGTCGAGCCGTCAATCGATGCTTTTTTTCCTACTAGTAAAGTGGTACAGGACGCTTTTTTTCTATCCATCTTTCCAACACTCCATCATTTCTTCTTACGAATGATTGAAGCTAGTATACCCATAGTCACATGGATTTACAATGCTTTCTATAGAGGGGAACAAAAAAATTTCGCCTTTTTTATTTATTTTTAGTACAATAAGGTGTTGTAAAAAAAATCAAAGGAGCCATTATTATGAAGAAAACAGTAATTTTTAGTTATATTTTTTTACTAAGTCTGGTTTTTGCCGGATGTGCCAAACCATCGATGGATGCGGGTAACTCCTCTAGTGACTCTTCGTCAGTCCAACAAAATGCCGAAGAGCGCACTGCCCAAATCAGCTTCAATAATAAAAGTGAAGAGCAAGACCAGGAGATCGAAACCAAAACGGTCACTTTTAAAGAAGGGGTTTCTTTGATGACTATCATGAAAGAGAACTTTGACTTGGAAGAAAATCAAGGGATGATCACCAGCATCGACGGTTTAGCCCAAGATGAAAAAGCTGGCTATTATTGGACATATACGATCAATGATGAAATGATTACGACTGGGGCAGATGATACCTTTTTAGGAAACAACGATAAAGTGGTTTTCACCTATGAAAAATTCGAATAAACCACTTGTATTTGCTGGAAAAGAAATTGCTTATTTAGGGTTGCTTGTAGCAGCAGCCGTCGTCGGCAGGACACTTTTTCAACCTTTACCCAATGTTCAACCAATGACGGTGATCTTTTTATTAGTAACCATCCATTTAGGTCTTAGTCGTGGATTGATCGTTTGTCTGCTCTCGATGCTGATTACCAATTTTTACATGGGAATGGGGGTATGGACGATTGCCCAATTGATTAGCTATGCCGTCGTAATTTTTGGAATGTATCTATTATCAAAAAGCAAACTGTTTATGAAAAAGTTGTATTTACAAGTCATTTATAGTGTATTTGCAGGTTTTGCGTATGGCTTTGTGATATCTTGGATCAGTGTCAAGCTTTATGGGTTTCCTAGCTTTGGGGCTTACTATTTTCAAGGAGTGAGCTTTGATGCGTTGCATGCAGCGGGGAATGGCATCTTTTATTTGATGCTGGCACCGATTTTTCTGCGACTTTTCCAACACTACTATCCAAATAAAGACAGCGAAGGGCACTAAGCGCCTCGCTGTCTTTTTGCTTGACTCAGCAGTCGTGGTGACAAAAACATCTATGTCTAGAGAAAAAGTCTTTGATGATCAAACGTGTTGAATGGGGCTATGTGAGGAAACAAGCAGGCATATTGTTGTGCAAAAGCGTTTTCTGCAGGTATCCTTAAGGTAGCTAAGGAAGGATGTGGCTTTTGATGAAATGGATCGTGAAAAAAGATGATTTAGAAAGCTACCGTGCGAAGTTCCATGGAAAACTGGCTGGTTATGCCGAGGAAGCCAAAATGATTGCCCTGCCAACACCAAAGTATTTTATCGTGGTGGTTGACGAAGAAAAAATCCACTTGATTCAGTTAGATCTGCAATTTCATGAAAAAGGGATGCAGACAATTATGATCCATGAGATCACAAAATTACAACTAGGCGGTGTGGTAAATAAAAAAGTTCAGATTCAGACACCTTCGTCCACTGTCAAATTAATGATCAAACCGTTGGCGATCGGTATCAAAGAGGAGCAAAAAGCCTTGATCGATCGGTTTACCAGAATGTCGCGATAAACATCGGAGGAACACGCGGGAAAAATCAGCTGGATTTTTTCAGAAAAAAAGCAAGGGCAGTTGTCTGCACTTGCTTTTCGTGAGTCCTGTTATTCTGGCGTACCGACGATTTTAATAAATTCATCGATATTCTTGATCTTCATATGTTTGATCACTAACTGTTCCCGCTTGTTCCATTTTCCTTCAACTTCTAATTGGTATTTATTTAATGGAAGGCGTAAGACATAGCTGGCTAAGTAGCGATCCTTAATAATGCAATTTACGATTTTGTGGTCTTCTAAAAGTTGGATACCTGTCAGCATCATTGGCGTTTCTTGAAAAACGCGGCTATTGACTAACAATCCAGTGTGGGTTTCGTTCATGGGATCTTCCTTTCTGATAAACCTGGGATAAATCATCTTTCTGTCTGTTATGTTACCTGATTTGCATCAGAAAGGCAATTCCTATAATAAATCCTCGTTATTATAGGTCAAGCACAAAGAAAGGAGGGAAACGACATGGTTGGGTATAATCGTTTCTCAAATGAGTTTCAAAAGGCTTCGAAAGAACTCCGTGAAGGGAAGAAGTCCAAAAATGCCAATAAGGGGCTGCGAACCCGACAAAAAATCGCTGCTGAAAAAGAGCAAAAAGCACAAAATGCTTTTTCGACTGGTTTTTTGATCGGTTCCTTCAGAGAGTTATTCCGCAAAAAATAAGCAAGTTCCGCTGCCAAAGCGGGACTTGCTTTTTGTTTAGAATAAATAATTGAAGAAGACACCATTGAGAAAGGAAAAGCTTAGATAGAATAGAAAAAGTGTTACGATATCCAGTGGTAAACCTTTTAGAATTGGCGGAATCGTGGCAATTTGATTCCGTGTATGAACCCCTGACAAAGCACAAGAAAAGAGGAAATACATGCCTACAGCAACAAATAAATTGGTTAAATAATCGGTATAGGGAAATTGGGTCACGGTGGCGATCGTCAGCAAGAAGACACTGACTAGGGTCGTCTTTTTTAGATCATTCGTCAAGAAACGTTTTTTTGCAGGAACGATCAGTAAACACAAGCCCCCCGCAATCAAGGCGATGATGGCAGCACTTACCAAGTTGGTGACCACTTGATTGCCATAGACGAAACGATTTTGAAGTAAAAGATAAAAGCTTAACCCACTGAACAAGTAAGCGACCGCAATGATCCCTGAGAGGAAAACCACCCGTGTCGTCACGTTCGGTTTTTTCTCTTTGACGGTTGGTGCCAAATTTTGACAGGCGTAATTTGTGAGTAGAATGACTAGAAAGACCACTAGCCGATTGGCGATCATCATAAGGAACCCTCCTTTTTTACGATTTAGCTCATGATTTTAAGGTTGAACGGGGTCTTTTTTCCTTCCCCTAATATGCGAAGGCGTAAGAAGCGATCAATAAGTGGGGTGAAACAATTCATGATCAAGATGGCATAGCTCATACCTTCATTTGTAAAACCAAAGAAACGGAAGAGCACAACGAGGAGGCCAACGCCTAAGGCAAAAAGATTTTCTCCTGCTTTTGTTCCTGGTGTCGAAGAATAATCAGTCGCCATATAAATCGCACCCAACATGGCACCACCACTGATGATATGACCGATGACCGTTTGCCAACTGCCAGTAAAAAGTCCTTCTGGACCAAGGATAAAAGCAAAGAGCCCGATCGTCGCAAAGATAATCAGTGGGATACGAGGGGAGATGATTTTCTTGTAAACGAGAAAAATCCCACCCAACAGTAAAAGTAAGGCACTGGTTTCACCGATTCGTCCTCCGGTAAATCCTAAAAAGGCATCCACTAGTTCAGAGCCACTCAACGTTTCTCCTGCTTTCATGACAGCTAATGGTGTGGCACCAGAAACAACATCGTTCGCTGTAGCCTGCGAAACGACATCAGGTGCGATGCTGCCAAAAGGTGGATCAGGCCAACTGATTAGAAACATTTGGTTATAAAACAAGCCAATCAACAGGGCTCGACCGCCGAGGGCTGGATTTAGAAAATTATAACCAATACCGCCAAAAAATTCTTTGACGATGATTACGGCAAACGCCACCCCAATCACGGGAAAATACCAAGGTGCGGTTGGTGGGAGGTTCATCGTTAAAAGCAAGGCCGTCACGACGATGCTTAAATCGAAGCGAAACGGCCGTTTGACAAGATAGGACCAAAGTCCGTCGGCAGCAAACGCCGTGGCTAGTGCAATGAAAAACAAGCCATAAACTTTCAATCCAAAAAGGTAGCCAGAGAATAAAACTGCTGGCAGCAAGGCTAATACCACACACCCCATGATTTTAATGGTCTCGTCATTGCTGCGAATATGGGGGCTTGGGGGTGTTTCTTGATTTTTCCTTTGCTGAAAGAGACGTTCGCTATCGGAATCCTTGTAATAATCAGGCACTTTCCTTCGCCTCCTTTTGCAACTGGGCAACTTTGCCTTTTGCGGCAGTGATATTGGCAGCTAAGGAACGTTTAGCTGGGCAGACGAAGGTACAGGCACCACAATTGATACATGCTTCTGCCAATAATTCTTCACACTTTTGATAATCCCCCGCTCGATAAAACTGATCGATCTCCATTGGCATGAGGCGCATTGGACAAGCTTCGACACATTTGTTGCAGCGAATACAGGGATTTTCGGCATAGAGCCAATCGGTTTCTTCATTAAAAACAACGATGCCGTTGCTGCCTTTGGTGACCGGAACTTTCAAGGTTTTGACGGATTTTCCCATCATTGGTCCACCAAGAATCAATTTGCTGGGGGCTCCTTGAAAGCCGCCGGCAAAGTCGATCAATTCTCCTGCGAGTGTTCCTAACGGATTTTTGACGATGCAGGGATTTTGAACATCGCCGGTAACGGTTGTATAGCGTTCAATCAACGGTTTGTCATAACAGACCGCTTCGGCGATGGCAAAGCTGGTGGCAACATTGATCAAGACGATACCGATATCGGCAGTCAAACCACCTAACGGCACCTCTTGATCGGTCAATAACTCTACTAACTGCTTTTCACCACCGGTTGGATAAACAGTTGGGACAGTAACGACTTCTATCGTGTCATCCTCTGCACTTGCGGCTTGCATGGCTGAAATGGCTCTTGGTTTGTCATCTTCGATGCCTATTATGATTTTTGGACCATCCAGTAACTTTTGGGCGATCTTTGCACCGTGAATGATTTTCTGGGCTTCTTTTTGCATTAAGAAAGCATCACTGCGTAAGAACGGCTCACATTCAGAACCATTTAAGATCAAAGTATGGATTTTTTGGGTTTCATCAATACTGAATTTGACATGGGTGGGAAACGTTGCACCGCCTTTGCCGGCGACGCCGCCTTGACGGATTTTGTTGAGGATGGTTTCGTTAGCAGCAGATTGCCAGTCGAAGGGGGCTGACAAAAAATCATTTTGATAAGCATAATCATTTTCAATGATGATGGTTTTTCCTTCTTCATTGTTTTGATTCGGCCAATCGACCATGTCGACGATTTTACCCGAAACAGATGCATGAATTTTGGCAGATACAAACGCATCAGACTCAGCGATCACTTGCCCTTGCTTGACGTAATCACCAACGGAAACAATCGGTTCCACCGGAGCACCAATATGTTGTGCTAAAGGGATAAAGACCATCGTGGGTGAAAAGGTAAGAATTTCATCTTGTTCGATCATTAATTTTTCTTTTAACATTTTTAATGGGGGACTTAGTGAAATACCGCCAGTAAATGTTCTCATAACCAACACTCCTTTCTCTCCTAAGTTTATTCTAGCATGCCATAAGGAATCACAAAACCCAAAACGCTTACATTTCACAAGAAAAACTTCTTTCGGTTGACATATGATTGTTTATTCATATATAATAAGTCTATAAATATGATTGATCGTTCATATGATAGATGGACTAGAGGAGGTTTTACTGATGGCTGAACATACTTGTCAACATGATCACACAAAAACGGAGGGGCATTCTCATACTCACGATCATGGGACTCTCCCACGTAACATTTATTTTGTAGGCTTACTGCTCTTTATACTGGCACTTTTTGTTCCGAACCAATGGGTGAAAGATGGGTTTTATTTTGCTGCGGTTTTATTAGCAGGTTATCACATTTCGTGGGAAGGAATCGAGGATACCATAAAGAGTACCAGAGCCAATCGGCGATTCACACCGAATGTACATCTTTTGATGTTGTTGGCAGCGATTGGTTCCATGGTCATAGGAAATTTTAATGAAGCAGCTTTGTTGATTTTGATTTTTGCAGGCGCTCACTTCTTAGAAGAATACGCCGAGGGACAAAGTCGAAGAGAAATCACCAATCTTCTCAAATTGAATCCCACGGAAGCCCGTTTGATGGGTCCGGATGGGAAAACCAAAAAAATTGCCGCTTCTGAGATAAAAAAAGGAGATATTTTGCAAGTGCTACCTGGTGATCAGTTAGCAACAGATGGCGTAATCCTTTCTGGAACGAGTGCCATCAATGAAGCTTCGATCAATGGGGAAAGTATTCCTCGAGAAAAGACTACAGGAGACGAAGTCTATGGGAGTACGATTAATGGAAACGGCACATTTTTGATGGAAGTCACGAAAGACAGCTCTGAAACAGTCTTCGCAAAAATTCTTTCAGTGGTGGAAGCGGCGCAATCAAATCAATCACCGACCGAAACACGAATCAAAAAAATCGAACCAATCTATGTAACAGTTGTTTTCATTGCAGTTCCTTTGTTCATTTTGACTGCACCGTTTCTCTTTGGTTGGGATTGGTATACAAGTTTTTATCGTGGGATCGTAATGATGATTGCGGCTTCTCCTTGTGCTTTAGCGGCAAGCGCCGTCCCTGCTAGTTTATCGGCGATCTCGAATCTAGCGAAAAAAGGGATTCTTTTTAAAGGGAGCAATTACTTGACCAATTTCGCTCAGATCAAAGCGGTGGCTTTTGACAAAACGGGAACTTTGACCGTCGGAAAACCTACAGTCACGGAAGCCGTTTTCGCTGATACGATCGATCGAGCAGAGGCAGCAGCGGTCATCGTTTCGATGGAAAAGCAAGCCAACCACCCATTAGCAGATGCGATCGTTACTTATTTCGAGAAGACAGAGAAAATACGAGAAATCGAACAGTTGACTGTCACAAACGAGATTGGTTCCGGTTTAGGTGCCGTCGCAGGAACAAAAACCTATCGATTAGGAAAAAGAACCGAAAACACCCAGTTAACAGGTTTGATGGAGCAACAGTACCGTCAATTGGAAGCGCAAGGAAAAACAATGGTCGTGTTTTCCATCAACGAAGAGGTTACGGCGATCATCGCATTGATGGATGAGCCGAACGAACAGGCAGCTTCTGTGATTCATTATTTGAAAAATGAAGGTATCCATACTGTTATGATTACCGGAGACAGTGCTTCTGCTGGTGAAGCAATCGGTCAGCGCTTAAAGGTTGACCAAGTGGCTGCCAATGTTTTGCCTGAGAACAAAGCGGAAGCGGTACGAGCACTCCAAGAAGCATACGGACAAACCGCCATGGTGGGTGATGGTATCAATGATGCCCCTGCACTTGTTCAAGCAGACATCGGCTTTGCGATGGGGGAAGGGTCAGATGTTGCGATTGAAGTAGGAGACGCAGTGATCATGAAGAATGATCTTTCGCGTTTTGCATATGCCTATCGCTTAGCGAAGAAGATGGATCGGATCATTTGGCAAAATATTTTTTTCTCCATGTTTATCGTCGCGTTATTAGTCGGCTTGAATCTATTCGGCATGATGAACATTGGGTTGGGGGTATTTGCCCATGAAGGCAGTACATTGATCGTATTGTTTAACGGGTTACGTCTTTTGCGTAAACTGCCAGAAGCATAAAAAAAGCGGCTATCGAAAGATAGCTGCTTTTTTAATGACTGAATTGTGTCGAAGTTGGAAAATCAAAGGCATCGATTTTTTGTAATCGATTTTCGATCCTTCTTAGAATTCCTTCAGAGGATTCTAACGGTTTGATTGCATGATAAGCAGTCAGCAATAGGACTTTTTCTTTAGCAGGACGATTTTCGATGCGATAGATATTGGCTAATCGTTCAACATATTCGTAATGACTATAGTCCGTTTTATTGATCAAGAAGTGCAAGAGATCTTTTGCTTTCGCATAGTCTTCTTGAAGATAGAAACTGATCGCTTCACGATACAATTTGATATCGAGTTCTTCGATTTGTTCTGGATTCGCTTTTAACGCACGCCACTCATTGATCGAGATTTTTCGTACGACTTTGCCAGTTGCATCGGTCAAAAAAATTACCGGTACATCGTTTGGATGTTTTGCTTCTTGCTTGATTTTCTTCATGTCGCACCTCCCGCGTGTCAATGGACTGACTGTTTGATATCTCCTATTTTAAAAGGAATAGCGGGAAAAGTCTACATGTAGATGTTAGATTCGTAGGAAATTTTAAAACATTCTCATTTATTAGGCTCTTTTTCGTTGAAAATGGTTGACCGCATCGGAGGCACCCATGAAAATCAAGATCCCGCCAAAAATTTGGAAGAATAACAACCAAGTGGCGAAGGGATTCAATACTAGGATGATCCCTGCAGCAATGATCAATAGACTGATGATCAAGCTAGTGATATAAGGTAAGCCAATGCGTTTTTGGTTAAAGCTTGCCATCAATCGGGTGCAACCGCTGATGGTGATCATGATTCCTAAGAAAAATGGCACGATGGCAAGTAATCCTTTGGCAAAAACTAAAATCGCAGCTGCCGCAATCAACAGTAAGATACCAGAGACGGATTGCACATTGCGATAGCCCTTTTGTTTTTCTTTGTAGCTCGTATACAAGCTGATAATCCCTAGACATGCGATGTATCCGGCAACGAGATAAACGATCGTGTTGAAAACAGATCGTGGTGCAATCAAGATAATGAAGCCGAAGACGATATATACGACGGCACGAAGCAAGTCATAGCGTTGTAATTTATCAAAAAATGCATTCATGATAATTCCTCCTTTTTTTCTTATTGTACCGAATTCTGGTGAAAATAGATATCAAAAAACCTAGGAAATAGACTAAGCCTTTTGTAACAGATCATTTTTTGGTAAAATAGGGAAAAGAAAACAGAACGGAGAGTTTTATGAGTGGGTTAACGCTATTGATGTGTGCCTTTACGATCGTTTTGTACCTCTATTTATTGGTGGTACGCAAAGAGATTCACTTTATTGCTGTTGAGCGCAAACTAAGCAAAATCGCTATTACGATCTTTTCAGTAATGATTATCCTATCCATGTTGATGATGGATGACCAATTGGATAATCAGGTGCGAGGAATCGTTTCAGGTTTTGTCTTTTTAAGCTTTGTGCTAGACAGCCGCGGGTTAGCCCTAGATCGAATTATTGTCCATCCAATGAGTATTAAAGGGGTACTGTACCAAGACATTGATCGGGTCGTATTATTTCAAGAAAAGGAAGGGCAGCCCATCAAGATGAACTATTTTCGAAAAGGGATGCGGGGACCATTAATGAAATTCAAACAACCGTTAGCTGAATTGGTGGTTTTTTTGTCGGAGCACTTGAATGAAGGAACACCGATCGATATTCTGGTCGATCATGATCAAGGAAAAAATGACTAAAAGACCCTTGATTGCTGCCGTATGTGGCCGTAATCAAGGGTCTTTTTTTTAAAATCGGGAATCGTTTTTAATGGAAAACGCGGAAACGTTCGTCATCATTTAAAAATTCTTTTTCATTTGGTTCGCTTTGTTTTGAACCAAAAACTAATTGGGCCCGCAGCTGCCAATTTTCAGGAATTGACCATTCAGCTACAACAGCATCATCAATTACTGGATTATAATGTTGTAAGTTGGCGCCTAATCCGGCTTCTTCTAAAGCTACCCAAACATTCGCTTGGGCAATCCCATTCGATTGTTCTGCCCAGACCGGGAAGTTATCTGCATAAAGGGCAAATTGGTCTTGCAAGTTCTTAACGGTATCTGTGTGAATAAAGAATAGAACGGTCCCATAACCTGCTTTAAAGCCAGCAAGTTTTTGTTTCGTTGCTTCAAACGCCTCCGGTGGTGTCAATGGTTCTAAAGCAACCTCCGTTAACGTCCATAATTTTTCGTGGGCATCGCCAAATAAAATCACGGCACGTGGCGATTGTGCGTTAAAAGCAGTTGGGCTGTTTTTTACTGCTTCTTTCACGATGGCTTCGATTTCTGTATCTGAGAGTGAAACATCTTTGCCTAATCCATAGATTGAACGGCGCTGTTTGATCGTATCAAGAAATTTTGTCATAGTATTCCACCTTTTCTATTGTCATAGAATGAAGTATACATTCTTACTTAATGTTAGTAAAACAAAATGCTTTGTAAGAAAAAAGTCAGGCAAACGCGCCTGACTTTTTTTCTTACTGGGCATCAATGGCGATAAATTTGACAGTCACGTATTCTTCAGGACCATATTTGCCGTTTTCACGACCAAAACCGGAATGTTTGACGCCGCCGAAGGGAGCCGCCGGGTTTGAGATCGCAATGTCATTGACCCCAACCATCCCATATTGGAGGTTTTGGGCTACATCCGAGATTGTTTGCAGATTCGTTGAAAAGAAGTAAGAGGCTAATCCAAATTCCGTATCATTTGCCGCAGCGATGACTGCTTGTCGATCCGTAAATGAGATCAATGGAATCACGGGTCCAAAGGTTTCTTCATAGTAAATAGTCATGTCAGGAGTGATGCCGTCGATGACCGTTGGTGCAAAGAAGTTGCCTTTTTCGTATTCACCTTCAGTAAGCTTCTTCCCACCGAATAAGACTTTAGCCCCTTTATTTACCGCGTCTTCCAGCTGGTCGATGATTTTTTTAACGCTTGCTTGATTGATCAAAGGACCAACGGTGGGGTTCTCTAAACCATTACCAACAGTTACGGCTTCCATTTGCCCTAATAGCTTTTTAGTAAAGGCTTCTTTGATGGATTCTTCGACAAAAATTCGATTGGGGGATGTACAGACCTGACCGTTGTTGCGGAATTTTGCTGCAATTAATTTTTCAGCAGCTAAATCTAAATCAGCATCAGCAAAAACAAGAAACGGGGCATGGCCGCCTAACTCCAATGAAACTTTTTTCAGAGTTGGTGCAGCTTGTTCGTATAATTTCATCCCAACTTTCGTGGAGCCGGTAAAGGTGATTTTTTTGACTTGTTTGTTCTCAGTCAATTCTTTCCCGATTTCAGAAGAATCCCCTAAGACGATATTGACGACTCCGTCAGGAAGGCCCGCTTGTTGAAAAAGTTCACCTAAAGCCAATGCTGATAGGGGTGTTTCTTTAGATGGTTTCATAACAAGGGTACAGCCAACTGCCATGGCAGGAGCGATTTTTCGAGCAATCATATTGGAAGGAAAGTTCCAAGGCGTGATCGCACCAACAACACCGATGGCTTCTTTTCGCACCAGCCAATGATTGTGTGCAGGAGCTGGAATCACTTCGCCGTAGACCCGTTGTGCTTCGGCGGCATTCCAACGGAAATTGTCTACGTTGGATTGGATTTCTGCCTCTGCCTCCTTTAATGGTTTTCCTTGTTCCATGCTCATAATTTTTGCCAAACGGTCGCTTTCTTGTTCCATTAAATCAGCAATCTTGTTCATTAAATCGGCTCGTTCTCGAGGCGAACGTTTTGACCAATCTGTGAAGGCTTTCGCGGCGGCATCGATCGCTTGTTTTGTTTCATCGATGCCTCCTTGGCTGACTTTTACCAGTTCTTCATTAGTGGCAGGATTGGTAACCGAAACCGACTCTTTTGTTCCTTCAAGCCATTTTCCGTCAATCAATAACTTCGTGGGCACTTGTGGTAACTGTTGGTTCATTTTGGCACTTCCTTTCAATAATGGGTTCTATTTCAACCGTAGCACGGATTAGATAAGATGACAATTCATACGCAAGTCCAATGATTCCCCAAATTTTCATAAAGAACCAGAGAGGAGATGTCCTGCTCCTTTCATTTTATGGTAGAATAGAAAAATAAGAATGTTTGTTCGATTCTTGGAAAATATAGTTAAAACATTCAAGGAGTGAGGGACGCGTGCAACAAGTAAAAGAGCTTTTAAAAACAGTAGGATTTGTCGTGATCTTTACTTTATTCCTCTTGTTATTAAGACAGTATGTCTTTACCCCTGTGATCGTAAAAGGAGATTCGATGGACCCCACATTACATGATGGTGAGCGGGTGATTGCTTTGAAAAATACCGAGATCGAACGTTTCGATATCATAACGTTTGAAGCACCGGATGAAGCAGGCAAAAACTATATCAAACGCGTAATCGGATTACCTGGCGACCAGGTTTCCTATCAAAACGATACCCTTTATATCAATGGACAAGCATATGATGAACCCTACTTGGATGAATTCAAAGCAGCTGTCGCAGATGGCTTTCCGTTGACTAGTGATTTTGATATGGGGTTATTTGGTGTTGAAGTCATTCCTGAAGGTCAAATTTTAGTGTTAGGGGATAACCGTCGAATTTCCAAAGATAGTCGTCAATTAGGTCTGATCGATGAATCAACAATTTTGGGGGATGTAAAATTTGTTTTCTGGCCAATTGCCGATTTTGGTATGGTAGGCAAAGAATGAAATTCTGCGATTGTTATTTTGTTTTTAAGGAGAGTCTCTTAAAAATAAAGACGCATTCGAAAAAGCGTGTCGCTGATTTTTTAGTGGATTTTTTTAAAAGACGATGGAGAGAAGGAGTCCTTTCATGAGTTTACGATTTATTCTTGGCGATGGCCGTTGTCGTCATGATCAAGCAGTGATAGAAAATGCAAAAAGCTGGTTAGAAAAAGACCATCAAGAAGTATTTTTCCTGGTACCTAACTACAACAAATTTGAACGAGAGCGCGAGATCCTTCAATTACTGAAAGAGGATCGCGTAGAAGATTTTGCTTCTATTCGCGCGCAAGTGTATAGTTTTCACCGTTTGGCTTGGTTTTATCTGCAGCAAACCGGCTTGCTTTCTCAAAATGCCATCACTGAAAATGGTGCCTCCATGATCATGCGTAAGCTGCTTTTGGAACTAGAAGAAGAACTCGTCTTATACCGTGGTGAGATCAACAAAGCGGGTTTTATCCAACAATTGTTGGCTTTCTATCAAGAAATGCATACAAGTCGATTGGGGATCGAAGATTTATTAGCAGGTGGTGCTGCACCAAGCGCAACCCAAGACGAAGAAAAAAAATACAGTGAATTAGCGATAATTTTTCAACGATTTGAACAAGAACTTCTAGAGCGTGCCTTGCAAGTCGAACAACCGATCACCTTACTGACACGCTTTCTGGAAGGTTCCTTGCTGGGTGATTCCTCGGTGGATCATGCAATGCCAACCACTGTTTCTTTGAACAAAGCGCCAGATCTTTCCCACGCCTTATTTATTATCAGCGGTTTCTCCGCTTTTTCAACACAAGAGCAACAGTTGATTCAAGTACTGATGAAGAGAAGTCATGTAGTGATTGATCTTATTTTGGATCGCGGGTACCCACAAGAGATGCCCACGCCATTGAATTTATTTTACGAAGCAGGACGGACCTATTATCAGTTGATCAGTTCTGCTCGTGACAATCAAGTGAACATTTACTTAGATCAGAAACTTTCCGTCAACCAAGAGGTGGACAAAGAAGACGAGGGATCGATCCCGCAGGCATACAAGGAAGTAGAAACTTTTTGGCGGCAGACCCAATCACAAGCCAATTATCATCAGCAGACGTCCGTCAAAGACTTCTTGGCTGTCTGGAAAGTTGGGAATCCCGAAGAAGAGATTCGTCAAATCGCAGCGTCGATCCGCGGGATGATGAGTGATAAGAAACGGTACCCAACATTACGGTATCGTGATATCCAATTACTGATCGCCGAACCAGAAGTCTATCATCAGTATATTCCTAAAATTTTTACTGAGTTTGAGATTCCTTTTTATATCGATGAAGAGCAGATGATGGCGCAACATCCATTGGTTGAGTTTTTGAATGCTTTTTTTGCTTGTCAATCCTATGGCTTTCGCTTAAATGATATTTTACGGTTGCTTAGAACGGAACTTTACTTACCGGCAGCCTATCGCTCCGAAGCAGATTGGCTTGTTGGGCGTGACCAGTTTCGTAAGTTGGTGGATATTACCGAGAACAAAGCGCTGGCTCATGATTTCCAAGGAGCGAGTTGGACGAGAAACGAAGATTGGGAACTGATCGAGTATTTACAATCGGAAGAAGAAGCAGTGGACAAAGTGGATTTGACGGCGTACACCAATCAGCTTCGCAGGGCTTTCAAGCAAGATGTCGTGGATACACTCGATTGGCTGACAGCAGCTAGAACAAATCGAGATGCCGTAGAACTGCTGTATCGCTTTTTACTGAATGCGGGTGTCGAGCAACAGCTGAGGCATTGGCGAGACCAGGCAATCCAACAAGGAAAATTAGATCAAGCCCGCAATCATGAACAAGTATGGCAAGCTTTAATGGATCTGCTGGATGAGTATGCCACGATCTATGGAGATGAGCCCTTTGATTTTGCGCTCTTTGAAGATGTCTTATTGACTGGCTTAGAAAATGTCACATTCGGAAAGATCCCAACAGCGATCGACCAAGTCAACATCAACCGCCTTGATTTGGCGCGTCCGAAACAAGCGAAGATCACATTTGCACCGGGATTGAATGAAACGGCTTTGCCAAGAAAAATGGAAAATAAAACATTGTTGACGAATGAAGAACGTCAGCATTTCAATCAGTTATTCAATGGTGAGAAATACCTTAGAGACACAGTGGTGGAAGGCAGTGTCAAAGAACCATTTGCCTTTTATTCTGTCTTGCTTTCAGCGACAGAGCACTTATCACTGTCCTATGCCGTTAATTTTGATACACAGCAAAACATCAAGATGTCGCCTTATTTAGACCGCGTGGTCAAGCATTTGGATGTACCACTGCAAGAGCGGGGGATCTTGACGCTAGTCAGTGACCCGAGAGACTATGTTGGCAGTTATCGTGGCCTGATCTACCAAATCAATAATCTCAGTCAGCAAGCGCAAAAAAACAAAGAGAATTTGCCTCGAGTGTGGGAGCAACTGAAACAAGCGCTGTTACGTTCGGAATGGACAGATTTAGCTGCCCAAGTATTTGAAAGCCAAACCCATCAAAATATTCCGATTCCTTTGTCTCAAGCACAAGCTGCGGCGCTATATGGCCCGTCGATCTACAGCTCCATTTCTCAGATGGAGACGTTCTATCAGTGTGAATACAAGTATTTCGTCAGCTACGGATTACGGTTAAAAGAACGGGAAGTTTATGGCTTAAATCCAGCAATGACCGGTGAGTTTTTCCATGATGCGTTGGACCGCTTTGTCAAAGTCCTAATTGCTGAAAATATTTCCTTGACCCAGTTAACTGCTGACCAACGCGTGCAATTTGTGGAAGTCGTTTTGCAGGAAATTTTTGGCGAAAGCCGTTATCGCTTACTGACGAGTTCTGCTCGGATGAATTTTATTCGGTATCAATTAGGCAAGACGATTCAGCGAGTAGCGTGGGCATTAGCGAAACAAGGACAAAAAATGCATTTTAGTCCTGAAAAGACGGAGGTGCTGTTCGGCCAGATCGCTGGCTCAAATGGGATTAACGGGATCGAATTACCATTAAGTTCTGGCGGGAAACTACATGTGCGGGGGAAGATTGATCGTGTCGATACGGCGAAAACGGAAGAAGAACAATGGCTTTCCGTTGTTGACTATAAATCTAGCAGCCGAGATTTTGACCTTTCTGAAGCCTACTACGGACTTGCGATGCAGTTGATCACGTATCTCGACGTCGCATTGACGGATGCTGTCCAACTGGTTGGTTCGCCAAAGGTTCGACCAGCGGGGGCATATTATCTGCATGTGCATAATCCGCTTTTGGACGGACAAGAAGCCAGTGAAGAAGAACGTTTAAAACGTTTCAAGTATGACGGGTTGTTTATTGACGAACCGGCTGTTTTCCCGTTACTCGATGAGGAAGTTGAAGCCAGCAAAAATTCGCCGGTATTTCCTGTTCGGAAAGACAAAAACGGCAATTATCAAAAAACAACACAGGCGAAAAACAAGTTTTATACAGAAGAAGAGCTTGAACTATTAAGAAAACACAATCGGAAAAATATGCAACAAAGTGGTGAGAAGCTGTTGAGCGGTGAAATCGCCTTAAACCCGTCTTATAAATTAAAAGACAAAAAAAGGGCGTGTGAGTTTTGTCCGTTTCGCAGCATCTGTGACTTTGATGTATTATTGAAAGAAAATGAGTACCACCGTTTAGAAAACTTATCTAAAGATGAGATTATCCATCGCTTAAGGGAGGAAGAAGATGAGTAAGATCCCTTTAAAACCGCAAAATGAAACCTTTACGGATACCCAATGGCAAGCCATTTTTGATAAAGGGGATAATATCCTCGTTTCCGCTTCAGCGGGTTCAGGTAAAACCACCGTTTTGGTTCGGCGAGTGATTGAAAAGCTAAAAGCAGGAACGACGATCGATTCTTTACTGATCGTGACCTTTACCGAAGCAGCTGCTCGAGAAATGAAAGAACGGATTCAAGCGGCATTGCAGCAGGCCATCAATCAAGAAAGTGACGAGCAAAAGCGCCAGCACTTCGTCCGTCAGCTGCAGCTATTGCCGACAGCTAACATTTCTACCTTGCATGCGTTTTGTTTAACTGTGATTCGGCGTTTTTATTATTTGATCGATTTAGATCCAAATTTCCGCATGATGACTGATGAAACCGAAATTTTATTGATGAAAGAAGAAATCTGGACACAGCTGAGAGATCAACAATATGAAGCCAATGATGAAGCGTTCTTTCGTTTGACGGAAAATTTTTCTAGTGATCGTTCCGATGAAGGCGTCGGGGATCTGATCCTGTCTCTTTATGACTTTGCCCGAGCAAATCCGGATCCAGTAAACTGGTTAGCTCATCTAAGTGATCACTATATCGGCAAAGAAACCTTTGCTGAAAATACCCTGTACCAATCGCAAATCAAGCCGACTTTGCAAGAAAACTTGAAGACAGCGGCGCATTTGCTGCAGGCGGCGCAAGACTATGCCCGTTCTGATGAAGCGATGGAAAAAGCGGCACTATTGATCGATACCGAATTAGGAATGGTGGAAACCTTAAAGGCTCTGCTTGATTCAGACGATGTTGATGGCTTCTATGAGCAAATCCAAGTGTTGCGTTTTGCTCGCTACCCAGCTTTTCGCAAACCAGAACAAAAGGAACTCTCTCAAGAAATTAAACCTTTGCGAGATGATGCGAAAAAATTGGTTGAGCAATTGAAAGCGGCCTTTCCATACCCACCGGCTGAAATGATGGAGCTGCTTCATCGGTCCGCACCTGTCGTTGAAAAAATGGCAGCTATGACCGAAGCGTTTATGAAAGCATTCCAAGAAAGGAAACTTTCAAAAGGCCGTTTAGACTTTAATGATTTGGAACATTTCACCTTGCAGATTTTACAAGGAGACGGTAGTGGAAGTGAAGCGTCGACCTATTATCGTGATCGCTTTGAAGAAGTTTTAGTCGATGAATATCAAGACGTCAATCGGCTGCAAGAGGCAATTTTATATTGGGTGAGACAAGTCGATCATAACCCCGGCAATATGTTTATGGTGGGGGATGTAAAGCAGTCGATCTATTCGTTTCGACTAGCAGATCCGACGCTATTTATCGAAAAATACTTGGCATTTGAAACGGAGAATGGTGGGCGGAGAATCGTCTTAGCAGAAAATTTCCGTTCTCGCTCCGACGTATTGGATTTTACGAATCTAGTTTTTCAACAGCTGATGGATGAACGGGTTGGACAAATCCCTTATGATGAGGCGGCAGCCTTGATTACCGGTTTTCCTCATTTTCCAGAAAGCGACGCCTTTGCCACAGAGCTCTTGTTATATGAAAAAGAGCATGAATCTGAAGAACAATTGATCGATGACAAAACAGAAGGTGAGATGCAGATTACTGCATTGAAGATTCGAGAGTTGATTGAATCAAAATTCATGATCTATGACAAAAAAGCCAAAACAAATCGACCAATCACTTACAACGATATCGTCTTATTGACCCCTACACGTAAAAACAATCTTGTCATTTTAGATGTCTTTAAGCAGTTTGGGATTCCGATGGCGGTCAATGATGCTCAAAACTATTTTCAGGCAACGGAAATCCAAACCGTCGTTTCTTTGCTGCAAATCATTGACAATCCGTACCAAGATATCCCCCTTGTGGCGGTCTTGCGTTCGCCAATCGTCGGCCTAACAGAAGATCAATTGGCTGAGATCCGTTTAGCGAATCGTTCCAGCGACTACTATGATGCAGTATTGGATTATCATGTTCAACAAGAAGAGTCACCCTTGTGGCAAACGTTGGATGGGTTTTTAGCCAAACTAAATCAATGGCGCGAAGAAGCACGCAGATTACCGATCCCAACCTTATTATGGCAAATCTATGAAGATACTGCTTACTTGGATTATGTTGTGGGACTTCCTGCAGGACAGCAGCGTTATGCAAATTTAGTGGCATTGATCCACAGAGCTGAAAAATACGAAAAGAGCAGTTTCCGTGGTTTGTACCAATTCATTCGCTTCATCGAAAAAATGCAAGAAAAAAACAAAGATTTGGCGGAGCCTGTGGCTACTCCTGTAGAAGATGCCGTTCGAGTGATGACCGTTCATGCAAGTAAAGGCTTGGAATTCCCTGTTGTGTTCTTACTGGATACAACAAAATTCTTTAACTACCAAGATTTTCAAAAGCGCTATATCTTTGAAGAACAGCTGGGGGCTGGGATCCAATATGTGAATCCAGCAGAAAACCTTAAATTTGAGACACTGCCGTTTCAAGCCATCAAGCAAGTTCGTTTGAAAAAAGCCTTGTCAGAAGAAATGCGAAAATTATACGTAGCATTGACACGAGCAGAGCAGAAGCTTTTTTTAGTGGGCTCCTATAAAAATCAAGCGGATGCCTTTAAGACTTGGCAATCTGGCCTGACACAAGCCGAGATGGTTCTTGATCCTGCATTACGGCTTGTTGCCCGGGGGAGCTTGATGGATTGGGTCGGACGGACCCTGATGCGCCATCCAGATATGGAAGCAGTATTCTCTGAAGCGTCAGAGCGCAAGCGGACGATCGATCATCCTGCTCATTTTCGTCTGTCATGGTGGAATCAAGAAACGATCACGCAACAAGTCCAAGAGACCCTTGTGCCAGTCGAGGAGTCTAAACGATTGCTTGCGCCAGATAGCAATATCGATGATCTTTTGAAACGCCTAGCATATCGCTATCCTTATCAAAAAGCGACCCAAACGACTAGTTATCAATCTGTATCAGAATTGAAAAGACTCTATAACGATCCCGATGATCAACAGACCACTTTGTTGGAATGGCGGTCGGTTTCCGAGAAGACGAATCCTCAGCAATATCGCTACGTACAGGATGAATTGGCGAAACCGAAATTTCTGCAAGAAACGAAGCCTCTCGCCAGCAGTATCGGGACAGCAACACATACGGTTTTGCAAATGATCCCATTAGGAATGACGCCAACACAAGATACTTTGGAGCTCCTGATTGCTGAACTCGTGAAAAAGCAATTTTTTTCTGAAGAAATCGCCAAAAAAATTGACCGATCGAGCATTTTGTGGTTTTATCAAACTGAACTAGGTGAACTGCTGAACCGATCCTCTGATGTGGTGAAGCGGGAGCAGCCGTTTTCGATGCTAAAAGAGGCTGATACGATCTTTGAAGGGTTTGACGAACCAGATGCGCCGCTTTTGATCCATGGTATTATCGACGGCTATATTGAATTGGCGGATGAAATCATTTTATATGACTTTAAAACAGATGATGTTTTCGGCAGTCAGGCTCAGATTGAAAAGAAAATGCGCGAACGATATTATGGTCAATTGAAACTCTACTGCCAAGCATTGGAGAAAGCATTGAACAAACCAGTGAAACAGACCTATTTAGTGCTGTTAAAACCTAAAATGATCGTGGCATTCTAGCTGATCGATCCTAGTTTCTTACAATTCGTAAGTCATATGCTATAATAGGTAAAAGAGGTGATGGAGAATGATAAAAGTAGAATCGGATTACGCCCTTTGTCCTAAATTTGAAAAAGCTTTTTCTATTTTAGGCAAAAAGTGGAACGGCTTGATCATTGATGTCCTTCTTGAAGACGGCAAACAAAGATTTGTTGAGTTAGCAAACAAGATTCCTCAAGTGAGTGATCGGGTGTTAGTCGAACGCTTGAAAGAATTAGAGCGGGAAGAAATTGTCTGCAAAGAAAACAATCTTTACTGCTTGACGCCAAGAGGTATTGCTCTTGAAAAGAGTATGATGAGTGTGAAGCGTTGGGCAGAAACCTGGGTGCGTGAGGAAGAATGCAGTTGATTTCTCACCGGAAATTAGGTAAACTAAGCTTAAATGAATAGATAAAAAGCGTTGATAGAAACTAGTAATTTGGCTGAATCAGAAAAAGGGAGACTTGTCACAGACTGAAAGCAAGTCCTGTATTCGAAAAATGAATTTCACTTCTGGAGCTTGCTGATTACAGTCAGTCGGCAGTTTTGCTGTCGTTAGCCGAAGTGAGTGCGCGGTTTTTTTCGCGAATGAGGATGGTAACACGAGACGTCGTTCCTTTTTTTAAGGGATGATGTCTTTTTTTGTCTTTATACGAATGATACTCACTTTATTCAGTCAATCCAGTCTTTTTATTCTTACACTATTCACAGCATAGAAGGAGGAAATACATGTCTTTACAAGAGAAATTAGAAGCATTGAAGGAAACGACATTGCTTAAAATCAAAGAAAGTCCAACCATGAATGACTTAAATCAGATTCGAGTGGAAGTGCTTGGAAAAAAAGGTCCCATAACAGAAGTTCTGCGGGGAGTGAAAGATCTTTCTGCGGAAGAACGGCCGAAGGTGGGGAGCTATGCCAACGAGATTCGTGATATCTTGACAGAAGCGATTGAAGAAGCCAAGACGTCTATCGAAGCAGCAAACTTGGAAAAAGCTCTTGCTGAAGAATCCATCGACGTGACGTTGCCTGGTAAAAAGATGGACCGAGGAACACGCCATGTGCTAACGCAAATCATGGAAGAAATCGAAGATATCTTTGTTGGTATGGGCTACCAAGTAGTCGAAGGTTACGAAGTGGAAAAAGATCATTACAACTTCGAACGGATGAATCTGCCAAAGGATCATCCAGCCAGAGACATGCAAGATACTTTTTATATTTCAGAGGAAGTGCTGATTCGAACCCATACGTCACCAGTGCAAGCGAGAACAATGGAGACTCATGATTTTTCTAAAGGGCCGCTGCGGATGATCTCACCCGGGAAAGTTTTCCGTCGTGACACAGATGATGCGACCCATAGCCACCAATTCCATCAAATTGAAGGTTTGGTAATCGATAAGAATATTACGATGGGTGACTTAAAAGGAACCTTAGAAGTCATGATGCAAAAAATGTTTGGGGAAGATCGCCAAATTCGCTTGCGACCAAGCTATTTCCCTTTCACAGAACCATCGGTCGAAGTCGATGTCAGCTGCTTCAAGTGCGGTGGTGCCGGTTGTAATGTTTGTAAACAAACTGGCTGGATCGAGATCCTCGGTGCTGGAATGGTGCATCCTAACGTCTTAGAAATGTCAGGGATCGATCCAACCCAATATTCAGGATTTGCTTTTGGTTTAGGTCCTGATCGAGTGGCAATGCTGCGCTACGGCGTGAACGACATTCGCCAATTCTATCAAAATGATGTGCGTTTCATTCGCCAGTTCAAGGGGGAACAATAAATGTTAGTATCATACAAATGGTTAAATGAATACCTTGATCTGTCTGAGATCACACCCAAAGAGCTGGCGGATAAAATGTCAGTGACGGGGATCGAAGTCGAAGGTATTGACGTGCCTGAAGAGGGTTTAAAAAAAATCGTTGTCGGAGAAGTGACCGACTGCCGACCACATCCAGATTCTGATCATCTATCAATTTGCCAAGTAAATATTGGCGAGGATGAAGACTCACAGATCGTTTGTGGTGCGCCGAATGTCAAAAGCGGCATCAAAGTCATCGTGGCATTACCAGGCTCTCGAATCGCGGGCAACGTAAAAATCAAAAAGGGCAAGATGCGGGGAGAAGTTTCCAACGGCATGATTTGTTCGTTGCAAGAGTTGGGATATGCAGATAGCGTGATTCCCAAAGAATACGCAGAAGGAATCTATTATTTACCAGCAGAAGCAGAAGTAGGAACACCAGTTTTTCCTTATCTTGATATGGATGATCACATTATCGAATTATCGATCACTCCGAATCGTGCGGATGCGTTGAGCATGCGGGGGGTTGCTTATGAAGTTGGTGCGATCTATCGCCAAACACCGAAGTTTCCTGAAATTTCGCTTATTGAAAGTGAAGTAGCTGCTGCCGATAAAATTCAGGTGAAGGTCACTGAAGCAACGGATGCACCCGCCTACCAAATTCGAATCATTGATGGCGTAACGATCGCCCCAAGTCCACAATGGCTGCAAAATCGCTTGATGAATGAAGGCATTCGTCCAATCAATAATGTCGTGGACGTGACGAATTATATCTTACTGTTATTTGGTCAACCATTGCATGCTTTTGATTATCAAAAGCTAGACAGCAAGGAAATACTGGTACGTCGCGGCAAAGAAAATGAAAGCCTGGTTACCTTAGATGGAGAAACTCGTCAGCTTTCCCCAGAAGACATCGTTATCACCAACGGAACGACACCCGTTGCGCTCGCAGGCGTCATGGGAGGTCTTGATTCTGAAATCACGGAAACGACGACCACAGTCGCTTTAGAAGCGGCCTTGTTCGATCCATTAGCGATTCGTTTGACTTCGAAAAAATTCAATTTAAGAAGCGAATCATCCGCTCGTTTTGAAAAAGGGATCAACCAAGCAACGGTTGCAAAAGCTTGTGATGCAGCAGCAGCACTGATTGCGGAACTTGCTGGCGGAACGGTCTTGAAAGAGGCAGTAATAGGTTCCCAAGTAGCAGTAGAACCTGTGGAGGTTGCGATTACTTTAGCACGGATCAATAGCTATTTAGGCACAGAAATCACTGATGAAGAAGTGCAAGAAATCTTTGATGCATTAGGCTTTGGTCATCGTCAAGAAGCAGACAGCTATATTGTTTCAGTTCCACCTCGTCGTTGGGATATTACGATCGAAGCAGATATCATTGAAGAAGTGGCGCGTATTTACGGTTATGATCGTTTGCCATCGACTTTACCGCAAGGAGAAACGGTTGCCGGTCATTTAACCAAAGCGCAACGTCTGACTAGAGAAGTTCGGACTCTTTTGGAAGGCAACGGGGTCAGTGAAGCCATCAGCTATGCTTTGACAACGGAAGAGAAGGCGCAACAATTTACGGATAAATCGAGCCAAGTGACTCGATTGGATTGGCCAATGACCGAAGAGCGTGCCGTCTTGCGCTTGAATCTGATTTCAGGTTTGTTAGACGACGTTGCGTACAATTTGGCACGTAAAAACAATCGTGTTGCTTTATATGAAATTGGTCGCGTCTTCTATCAAACGGGCGACAGTAAACACGAACTGCCAACAGAAGTCAATCACTTAGGGCTAGCATTGACGGGAAATATCCATGAGAAAGACTGGCAAACCCAAGCTCAAAAAGTTGATTTCTTCCATTTGAAAGGCATTTTAGAAAATCTTTTTGATTCGTTGGCATTAACCGACCGTATTCGTTATCAAAAAACGGCAGCTATCAAAGAGATGCATCCTGGGCGTACGGCAAGGATCTTGCTAGATGACCTAGAAATCGGCTTCTTGGGACAAGTCCACCCATCGATCACCAAAGCCTACGAAGTGAGTGAAACCTATGTTGCTGAATTGAACTTAGATCAGTTGTTAGCAGCTAAAACAGAACAATTGGTCTATCAACCAGTTTCTAAGTTCCCATCAGTGACCCGAGATATGGCACTCTTGCTCGATGAAACGATCGATAACCAATCCGTGATGGAAATCATTCGTGAAAGTGCAGGTCGCTTCTTAAGTGATATTCGTTTATTCGATGTTTATCAAGGGAAAAACATTGAAGCAGGTAAAAAATCTCTAGGGTACAGTCTGACCTTTAGCAATCCGGAAGCTACCCTGACGGATGAAGAGATCAATCAAGCAATAGCGAAAATTACTCGTAACTTAGAAGAAAACGTTCAAGCAGAAATCCGCTAATCAAATAAGTAGAAAAACGTTCTCCACCATACAAAGAAGTTGGGTGGGGAACGTTTTCTACTATTATAATAGATGCTCAGATGACACAAGAATGTTAGGAGTTGAGTGAAAGCCGTAAAAGATTTCTCTATAGAAGGCAATCCAGTTTTTTTGGTACAACCTTTTTTAAACACTGGCTAGGCTGAAAAAATACATTTTCTAATCAGCGTTTTATGAAGTTATTTTTTAGGACAGCTCTCTTGGTTATTGCGCAAGAAACAGCATCAAATCAAAATACACAAAGTGTCAGTCTGGGGAGGAAGTGTTCTCGTGAAATCTAACACAGAGTTTGTACATATGTTTTGCATGAAAGAATTCATTCCGATTTGTAAACAAAAAAACAAGCCGTAAAGGCTTGTTTTTTAAGCAAAGTAATTGATGCCCATTGAATTTTTGACTTCAGCTAACGTCTGAGCGGCAACTTGTTCAGCTTTTTCACTACCAAGTTTTAGTAAGTTCATCACTTCACCGGGATCTTTGGCAAAAGCTTCACGGCGCTCACGAATGGGTGCAAATTCGGCTTCCAGAACATCAATCAAATAGCGTTTGATTTTGACATCGCCTAATCCACCACGGGTGTAATGTTCTTTTAATTCAGCAATTTTTTCTTTTTCGGTACCAAATACATCAAGATAAGTGAAGACCATATTGCCTTCAACTTGTCCGGGGTCGTTGACATGAATGTGATTTGGGTCCGTGTACATGCTCATCACTTTCTTTTGTAATACATCGGCTGGATCAGCTAAGTAAATACCGTTGTTCAATGATTTGCTCATTTTCCCGTTCCCATCGATCCCCGCTAAACGTCCCATGCCTTTTGGCGGTAAAACCGCTTTTGGTTCGACTAATACTTCACTATACGTAGAATTAAAACTATGCACGATTTCTTGCGTTTGTTCCAGCATTGGTTTTTGATCTTCGCCGACTGGGACTAAATTTGCTTTAAAAGCGGTGATATCCGCTGCTTGAGAGACAGGATAGATGAAGAAACCAGAAGGAACGCCTTCACCAAATTTTTTTTGTTCAATTTCGGCTTTAACGGTTGGATTGCGTCGTACTCGAGCAACACTGACTAGATTGAGATAATACATCGTCAATTCAGAGAGCTGAGGGATTTGCGATTGAATAAACATCGTTGTTTTTGCTGGATCCAATCCAACGGCTAAATAATCCAAAGCAACTTCTAAAATATTCGCTGAGACCTTTTCAGGTGTTTTCGCATTATCTGTTAGTGCCTGCATGTCAGCGACCATGATATAAAGCTGATTTTCAGGGTCAGCTTGCATTTCGACCCGTTTTTTTAAAGACCCCACATAATGGCCAAGATGC
>Ga0153985_1000015_pt1 | contig 56192 bp, 51 predicted proteins | sample TSGA069MetaG_FD_104715 | JGI IMG/M metagenome (GOLD analysis project Ga0153985, IMG submission 104715) | Attine ant fungus gardens microbial communities from Georgia, USA - TSGA069 MetaG | ecosystem: Host-associated > Fungi > Mycelium > Unclassified | place: USA: Georgia, Alexander Wildlife...
ATAAGTTGGAACGCCGTATGCGGTGAAAGTCGCACGTACGGTGTGGAGCGGGGGAAAACTTGGAGAATGATTCATTTTCAGTAGCTAAGAAAATGAACTTTGAAGAGTTACCTATCGCTATCACTTAATGCTAATGAGAAAAATAATTTAGTTTCAAAAGGGTGGCGTTATGAAGGAATCTCTTGGTATTCTGGAGGATCAAATGCATTGCACCGATTGTATAATCCAAATGCCAAAGCTGGATCACATCATTATACATTGAATACTAATGAAAAAAATAATTTAGTTAAGCAAGGCTGGAGATATGAAGGATTAGCTTGGTATGCTAAATAGAAAAAAGTTCTCGAGAAATCGAGAACTTTTTTCTTTAGATTTCCTTTTTATTTACCACTGGTTTCTTTGTCTTTTCAAGGCTTTATGTTATTATAGATAAAGACTGCAATCGTGGAAACATTTGTAGAGAAATAATCAAGAGGTGACAGCCATGTATGAGAGCACAGGCGCAGGTGAAACAGTCCGCTGTTCATTTTGCGGGAAGACCCAAGAGGAAGTAAAAAAAGTCGTTGCGGGTCCCGGAGTTTACATCTGTAATGAGTGTATTGACCTTTGTAAAGAAATTATAGACGAAGAATTCCATGAAGAAGCTATTCGTGAATTTATTGATGTGCCAAAACCAAAAGAATTACTAGATGTTTTGAATCAATATGTTATTGGTCAAGATCAAGCTAAAAAGGCATTGTCGGTTGCGGTATACAATCATTATAAACGAGTAAATACTGAAAATGATGGAATAGATGAAGTTGAGTTGCAAAAGAGTAATATTTGTTTAATCGGACCAACCGGTTCGGGGAAAACATTTTTGGCGCAAACGTTGGCCAGAACTCTAAATGTACCATTTGCGATTGCTGATGCGACTAGTCTGACTGAAGCGGGGTATGTTGGTGAAGATGTCGAAAATATTCTATTGAAGTTATTACAATCCGCAGATTATAATGTTGAACGAGCGGAAAAGGGTATTATCTACATTGACGAAATCGATAAAATCACGCGTAAGAGCGAGAATGTTTCAATCACTCGTGACGTTTCAGGCGAGGGTGTGCAACAAGCCTTGCTTAAGATTCTTGAAGGAACAGTTGCCAGTGTGCCACCGCAAGGAGGACGTAAGCACCCTCATCAAGAATTTATCCAAATTGATACAACAAATATTTTATTTATCGTTGGCGGCGCATTCGATGGAATCGAAACAATCGTTAAAAATCGTTTAGGTGAAAAAACGATTGGCTTTGGTAAGAATAATAAGAAAATCGATGAAGATGCAAGTATTATGCAACAGATTATTCCAGAAGACTTATTGAAGTTTGGGTTGATCCCAGAGTTTATTGGACGTTTACCAGTTACGACAGCTTTAGAAAAATTAACAACAGAAGATTTGGTTCGTATTTTAACTGAACCTAAAAATGCGTTAGTTAAGCAATACCAAAAATTACTTTCTTATGATGATACTGATTTATCATTCGATGCGGATGCATTAAATGCGATTGCTGATAAAGCAATTACTCGTAATACAGGCGCACGTGGCTTACGATCAATCATTGAAGACGTTATGATGGATGTTATGTTTGACATTCCTTCAGATGAATCAATCGAAAAAGTAATCGTAACAAAAGATTCTGTAGAAGGATCTGGGAAACCCATTATTGAGTATCATAACGATAAGAAAAAAGCAGGTTAGCAAGTAAGGAGCTGTGACAAAAGTCTTGTCACAGCTCCTTTTCCGAATAAATGGTGTAACAGAGGTAGCTTCTTCGGAAATAATCCGAAATTTCTTGAAGTTGCCCTACTTCTGTTATAACCTCTTTTTGAAAGGCGTGAAAGAATGAAAGTGCATAATGCAGAGATCGTTATCAGTGCGGTCTCACCAAAACAATATCCTGAAACTGATTTGCCAGAAATCGCTTTGGCAGGACGTTCAAATGTGGGTAAATCTTCCTTTATTAATACTTTAATTGATCGTAAAAACTTGGCTAGAACCTCTGGAAAGCCAGGAAAGACTCAAACACTAAATTTTTATTTAATCGAAAATGCGTTGCATTTTGTGGATGTACCCGGATATGGATACGCGAAAGTTTCTAAAACAGAACGGGCAAAATGGGGCGAAATGATCGAAACATATATTACTAGTCGCAAGCAATTGCGTTCAGTTGTTTCGTTAGTCGATGCACGCCACGATCCTAGTAAAGAGGATATCCAGATGTATGAATTTTTGAAGTATTATGGTATCCCTGTAATCGTTGTGGCCACGAAGGCAGATAAGATACCTCGCGGAAAATGGAATAAACATACGAGTGCTATCAAAAAAAAATTAGACTTTGACCCGAATGATACTTTCATTCTTTTCTCTTCTGAGACAAAAAAAGGAAAAGAAGAAGCATGGCAAGCAATTGAAGCTGCAATCGAAAAGGACCAGGCTTAAGCCTGATCCTTTTTTTTGCTATTTTGTTCTGTTTTTGGTTTTAAGAACTTCTGGATATCCTCATCCTTCTGCACTTTTTTGTCTGGATCAACTGCAAATGATTCAAACAACTTATCTAAATCATCGGTTTTTTCAAATTTTAGCCCCATCTGAACACCTCCATTTTAGTTTTAAAACAATTTATTATAGTATACAATTTTTTTAAACTTAGTAATCAATTTTATAGGGTTTTTTAAATCTTTAAGATATAATTATAATAAGGCAACTGGGAAGGGGGAAGGCAATGGGAAATAATCAGAAGATCTACAGTGTCAGTCAATTTTATGATTTAAAGCAAGATGATATCCAATCGAAAACCAAGGACTGGCTAATCATGAGTCGTCTATTGCTGGAACCAGACAGTATGTTGATTAATGGGAAAGAACAGCCATTTGATCACGATTACTTACAGAGGATTATCGCTAAATTCGGTACAAAAGAAGATTGCTGGTTACAATTAAAGAATGAAGAAGAGGAAATGACAGTTCATCTATTGGGAGACACACTATTCGAGAAGTGTATTCTTAAAGAGAAGAATTTTTACTATTGGGAAAATGTGTATTTAGATTATTTAAAATCTCGCTTAATCGAACATGGCTTTTTCTCGTATATACGTTCCTATGAGGAATATTTGTATCATAATACGAGTGAGTTATCTAAGCGTCGCTCATTTGAAACGGCTGAAGAAACAAATGCTTTACCAAAAATGAAAGGTCTTAATGGTGATGCAGTAGTGGATTGTAATGCCTTTCCTGGATACGATGTTTTTTATAAAGGGGTTTGTTTGACGGCTTGTTGGTGGCTATTCTTAGGAGAACCATACAAAAAACTTTTTGCTAAACAATTATTGTTAGAAATCCAGCAGGTAGAAGAAGTTGCCGAGCTTGGTTCAGGTGTTTTTTTTGAGTTGTATAAGGATCCTTTTCAGTGGAAGGAGAAGGCAAACCTGAATTTTCAACAGCTATTTCGTGATCAATTAGGAATTGCACAATTATCTTATACAAATGGTGTGGGATTGTTGAAGCAACCATATATTGAGTTTGCCTTTGAAGATACTGTGGTCCAAACCGTTCAATATCAGAACGAACAATTTCAGCCAACCGAAAAGAGTGAGGCTTCCTATTTTGTGACTCGTACCTATAACTTTTTAACAAACCAATATCGTGTTAATCGAATGAAAGGTGGCTTGAATGCGTTAGCCTACTTTCCTTGGATCGATGACGAAAGCGAGCGAATGATGAATTATCATATTTTGTATCCTGAGCTTACGCTTGATAAAGGCTTAGCAGCTTTTGAATACTACATTCGTGATTCAATTGAATTCGAGATTCAAGATATGCGCTACATGGATTATACTGCTGTATTACAATTATTTATTCCTAAGAAAGCTTTTTTGGATTTCCCTTTGGAAGATTTAAAATTTGCGCTAAGAGATATGACGATTCATCAAGTTAGTCGCAAAAATGATTCCCTTACTTTCTCATTGGAAAAAGAAGCGAAGCATTTGATCGTATCATTTATTGACCAAAAAAAGGTATCAGCTAAGAATCAGTTAGACATACTTGAAATATAGAAGGATACGAGTTTAGCGTTCTTGTCGTAAAAAAGCAACTATAGAGTGAGCAAAATGAAGGTTCAAGTGATTTTGTAATGATAGACTGAGTGAAAGGTAGTTTTTTACTAAAAAAGGAGAGGTTAATTATGGATCGAAGATATATCAAGATTATGGGTAGTTGTTTACTGATCGTTGGGATAATTTTTGGCTTGCCGCTTGCTTCACTTGAGATTCCTTTGTCAATTGCAGTGTTCTTTATTGGTATGATTCTATTTACGATTAAACCAAAACCTCAACCAGTTCGTGCGCGTAGAAAAGATCGCTGGATGTAATAAAAAAACACTCTCAATTCGAGAGTGTTTTTTGTTTTATTTAGTGGCAGGTTTTTTTACTAAACCGTAGATTACACCCGAAACGATTGCGCCAATGGCGATAAACAAAAGATATAGTAGCGGATGACTCAAAAGTAGAACTACGAAGATACCGCCGTGAGGAGCAAGCAGCTTGATGCCGACAGCACCGACTAATCCACCAGCTAATGCCGAACCAACAACGAAACTTGGAATAACACGGATTGGGTCAGCAGCAGCAAACGGGATTGCACCTTCTGTAACGAAGGAAAGTCCCATGACTATGTTAGTCAAACCAGCATCAACTTGACTCTTTTCAAATTTATTTTTGAATAAACGAGTCGCAACGAAAATTGCTAATGGAGGAACCATTCCGCCTGCCATAACAGCAGCCATCACGATAGAACCACCTTGAGCAACGCTTGAAGCAAGGGTTGCAGTACCGAATACATAAGCGGCTTTATTGATAGGTCCACCTAAGTCAATGGCCATCATTCCGCCAAGCAAAGCGCCCAATAAAATAGCATTTGATCCACTAAGACCAGTTAGAAAGCCGTTTAAACCATCATTGATAGCCTTCATCGGGACGTTAACTAATAGCATCAAGAAGCCGGTGATCATTAAACCAAAGAAGGGATAAAAAAGAATCGCTTTAATTCCTTCAAGTGATTTAGGTAGGTTCTTGAACAGTTTCTTCAAGAAGATTATGACATATCCAGCAAGAAATCCACCAATTAATGCACCTAAGAAACCAGCACCACCTGTATTTGCTAAAGCACCAGCAGCAAATCCGGCAATCAAACCAGGACGATCAGCAATACTTGATGCAATAAAACCAGCGAGTACTGGAAGCATGAAACCGAATGCGGCTCCGCCAATTTGGTTGAACCAGCTGGCAGCTTGATTATAATTCCCCAGATTAGCAAGCTCTGATTGAGGAACCCCCATGAATTGGTCAATCATGAATGACAATGCGATCATGATACCGCCACCGATAACAAATGGCAACATATGGGAAACACCATTCATTAAATCTTTATAGATACGTTGACCTAAAGTGCCATTATCACTTTTTTCTTCATCAGCCGAAGCATCTTCACCATTTCCATGATAAACAGGGGCTTTGCCGCTTAATGCCAAGTTGATCAATTCTTCTGGTTTGCGAATGCCATCGCTTACAGGGCGATTAACTAATTCTTTTCCATTGAAGCGATTCATCTCAACTTTTTTATCAGCAGCTATGATAACGCCATCTGCACGAGCGATTTCGTCATCTGTTAGGCGATGCTTAATTCCTTCAGAACCATTGGTTTCAACTTTTATATCTACGCCCATTTCTTTGGCCTTTTTCTTCAAAGCATCTTCAGCCATATATGTGTGGGCGATACCAGTAGGGCAAGCCGTTACGGCTACGATATATCGACGATTAGTGTCTTTAATCTTTTCCTCTGCTTCAATCTGAGCTTCTGCCTTTTCTTCCGCTTCCTTCGCTTTTTCCGCTTCATCAAAGGTTGCTTGTACTTCGCTAGGTGTTTCTGCTGTTTTCAATTTTTCTACAAAATCAGGATTAATCAAAAGTCTTGATAATGCAGCTAGAGCTTGAAGGTGAGTATCATTGGCACCTTCAGGAGCAGCAATCATAAAGAACAGGTAAGTTGGCTGTCCATCTAATGACTCATAATCAACTCCATTTTTACTTTTGGCAAATAGAACAGTAGCCTCTTTAACAGCACTATTCTTAGCATGCGGCATCGCGATACCATCACCTAAACCAGTTGAAGTTTGAGCTTCGCGTTTTAAGATACCTTCTTTATAAACATTGATATCTGAAATTCGACTGGCGTCATACATTTTTTGAACCATCTCATCGATTGCTGCCTTTTTATTGGTAGCCTGCAAATCCATGATCATAGCATCTTTGATCAATAAATCCTTAATATCCATTATAATTCCTCCAAATTCTAAATTCATACATATCTTCAACAGAAGTAAAGATAAAAGTTACTTAACCTTTGTAATCTGTACTTCTGGTAATAGTTCTTGAATAAAAGCTGCTGTTGCTAAATCATCTGAAAAAGTAGTAGCACTTCCGCAAGCAACTCCCCACTTAAACGCTTCGACAGGATCTTGAGTTTTAGTAAAATTACCGACAAAACCAGCGATCATTGAATCGCCAGCACCGACAGAATTTTTAACTGGGTGTTGTAAGACATTCGAACGATAAATACCATTTCTAGTAAAAAGCAAAGCGCCATCACCGGCCATCGAAACTAACGCATGTTGCGCGCCTTCATCTAGTAAACGTTGACCAAATGGATAGATATCTTCAACTGAATTGAAAGATGTTTGATATAAATCTGCTAACTCATGATTATTCGGTTTAACCAATAATGGGTTCTTCTCTAAAGCGTTCATCAAATCAGCACCGGTGGTATCAATAACGAACGATGCTCCTTGACGTTCGATGATCTCAATTAACTCTTTATAAAAACCAGTTGGTACACTGGCAGGTTTACTGCCAGATAAGACAACGATGTCATTAGAAGTCAAATTGCCTAAAATTTTTTTTAGATCATTCATTTCATCAACTGAAACAGTGGGTCCTTGACCATTGATTTCAGTTTCTTCGTTTGCTTTCAATTTAATGTTGATTCTTGTGTCATCCGCAATAACTGTAAAGTTGGTCTTAATGGTTTCTCGTTCCATCCATTCTTTGATAAAGCCACCAGTAAAACCGCCAAGAAATCCTAGAGCAGTTGAATCATTATTGATGCGCTTTAAAATACGCGAGACATTTATTCCTTTGCCTCCGGGTAATTTTAAATCACTTTTCATTCGATTGACATCGCCAATCATTAATTGATCAACATGAACGATATAGTCGATCGATGGGTTTAGTGTCACTGTATAAATCATACAGAAACCTCCTTTAGAGTAGTTTGTTCTGTGATTTGATCATGAATAACCAAAGGACAGGTATCTGTGAGGATCGAAGCTGCTGACAATGGAGCGACACTGACAAAACTAGTTTGGTTAAATTTACTGTGATCAACAAGTACGAAAGCTTCTTCTGCTTGTTGGATCGCCGCTCTTTTTAGAATGGCCTCCTCTGGGTCAGGAGTAGAGTAGCCGCTGTCTGTGTGTACACCATTCATACCCATGAATGCTTTATTAAAGCGATATTGCTTTAATTGTTCCAAGGCTTGTGAACCAACAACTGCATCAGTAGCTAGTTTTATACGCCCACCCAGTACAATTGTAGCAATTTGTAATTCGACTAAACGAGCAGCGAGTCCAACAGAGTTCGTTACTACTGTAACTGTATGATACTTCAGAAAGGAAATCATCTCAGAAGTTGTTGTGCCGGCATCTAAATAAATTACATCACCTTCAGCTATGCAATCAACGGCATATTTAGCCACTAATTTCTTTTGATGAACGTTTTTGGATGATTTTTCAGTCATACCAGGTTCTTGCTCTAAATGTTGTGGACGTTTAGCACCACCATGAACTCGTTCCAATAAGTCTAAGTCTTCTAATTCTTGTAAATCACGACGGACGGTTGATTCAGATGCATCTAACCAGTGAACTAAATCCTGTGATTTTACCAGTCCATCACGTTTTAGCCAATCGATGATTTTTTTGTGTCGTTCTTCTGTAAGCATTTTCAATCCTCCTTCATTTGAAATGTTACCACATTTATTTTTATAAATCAACCATAAGCGTTCATTAACAGTCAAAAACGTTTATTTAGTCGGAGATGATTCGTCTTATTATGAAGGAGCAATCATTTTTTGTATGATGGAAGTAGAGGTGAAGGCTATGGGCAAACAAACAATTTTACAAGGATTTGAATGGTATCTTCCTGTTGTCGGCAAACATTGGCAAACATTGGCTGAGAAAGCAGAAGAATTACGCCATTTTGGCGTGAATGCTGTCTGGATGCCGCCAGCTTATAAAGGATCAGAAGGCATGAATGATGTAGGTTATGGGACTTATGATCTTTATGATCTTGGTGAATTCGATCAAAAGGGCAGTGTTTCTACAAAGTATGGAACTAAAGAAGACTATTTAAGCAGTATTACTGCATTGAAAAAAGCTGGGCTAAAAATTTATGCAGATATTGTCTTCGATCATTTTATGGGCGCAGATGAGACTGAGATAGTTTCGGCAGTTTCTTATCAGTTTGATGATCGAACTAAGCCAAGTTCCGGGGAAGAAGAGATAGAGGCATGGACAAAATTTACTTTTCCTGGTCGACAAGGGGTTTACAATGATTATCAATGGACTTGGAAAAATTTCTCTGGTGTTGATTACGATGCTCGTGAAAAAGACCATGCAATATTTAATTTTGCGGACAAAGGCTGGGAACCAAAAGTTGACGATGAAAATGGCAATTTTGACTATTTGATGGGCTGTAACTTAGATATGGAGAATTCAGAAACAATCGAACAACTAGACAGATGGGGGAAATGGTACCAAGAATTGACTGATGTTGACGGCTATCGATTGGATGCCGTCAAGCATATTCGTTTCGATTTATTTGTCGATTGGATATTACATCGTCGAGAGGAAAAAGGCGAAGAACTCTTTGTTGTCGGTGAATACTGGTCTGATGAGTTAGAAAAATTGCAAGCGTATTTGGATTCGTCTGGCAATTTGATTTCACTCTTCGATGTTCCCTTACATTTCAACTTATTTCAGGCGGCGTCTACAATGGGTGAATTTGATATGCGTCAGATCTTTGATGGTACATTAATTCAAACACGGCCAGACTGGGCTGTAACATTTGTTGATAATCATGATACACAGCAGGGACAAAGTTTAGAGTCTTGGATAGAAGGTTGGTTCAAATTACACGCTTACAGTCTAATCTTGTTAAGAAACGAAGGAACCCCCGTCGTTTTCTGGGGAGATCTTTATGGGACTGAAAATGCTGAGGCTGTGGGAGAAAGTTTGAATGCCTTGATCAAATTGCGAGAAGTGTTGGACTTCGGTAATCAGGCAGATTATTTGGATGATCCGGATGTGATTGGCTGGACCTTGACAGGTGAGTTTGATGCCGCTGAGTCTGGCGCAGCAATTATTATGACCAATGCTGAGGGTGGAGAAAAAGAGATGACTATCAGCGCGATTCACGAGGGAGAAACATTTGTAGATTTAACAAGGAACAACGAAGCAAAGATCATCTTGGATGAAAACGGACAAGGGATATTTCCAGTTAATGATGGGCAAGTTTCTGTCTACGTAAATGAAAAACTAGCAAGAAAAATACGAGGTTGAGCTTAGCTCAGCCTCGTATTGCTTTATCTTGTATTTTAGCGATTGCTGCATTTGATCGCTCGTGTATTTGTCGTTTTATTTTTTGTGTATATCCTTCATCCGTTAAAATCATTAATAAGTCACCGATCTTCATGACTGTGTCGCCATGTGTTAGTATTTCTGTAGATCCACGTCTAATTGAAATCAACAGCATTTCTTTAGGCCAGTTAAAGTCTCGTACCATCGTACCATCCAATGTACTTTCGGCTGTGACAGGGATCTCAATAATCGTCTTGCTTCCCGTAATACTGGGCAAATGTCCTTTAAGTAAGCGTTCAAGCAACGATTCATATATTGGGTTACCTCCTAACAAGTCATTGATGACATAAGCCGTTAGTGAGCAAACAGCCAATGGCATTAGATGTGTAATGTTGCCAACCATTTCTGTGACTAGAATAATAGCAGTTAAGGGCGCTTTACCAATGGCAGTGAAATATCCAGCCATCGCAAAGATTACAAAATCACGAATTAACATAGCATCTAATCCCAACCATTGATGTAATATAGTTCCATAAATCCCACCAATCAAGGCACCTAATGTTAATATGGGTAAAAAAATTCCTCCAGGAAGATTTGCACCATACGAAATCATTGAAAAAATAAAACGCAGAAAGAACAATAAAAATAATACGGTCAAAGGAAAAACATTTTTACCAATCAATAAAACGATTTGATTTCCTCCTCCTAAATAATGCGGAAAAAAGAAGGCGATAGGAATAATCAATAAGAATGGGACGATTCCATAAAGGTAGTCTGGTAAATGAGTTTTTTTATAGATTCGCGGCAAGGATAAAAGGACAAGTTGGTAGATATATCCTAAAAACCCCAAAATGATTCCTAATAGAATTAATAAGCCATAATATTTTAAGGGTAAGGAAGGAACCTTCGCAATAAATAAAACGGGTTTTAAACCAAAAAAGTTTAGTGAAACCAAATTGGCCGTTAGTGCCGCGGTCAATGAAGTCAACCAAATCAAAGGAGAAAAGTGATGATGCACTTCTTCAATGACAAATAAAAGACCAGCAATCGGCGCATTGAAAGCAGCTCCCAATCCTGCAGCCGCACCACTAGAAATAAAAATTTTCTTTTCAGAGGTAGAAGCACGGGTACATTCGCTGAAACCTTGACCTACCATTGCACCTAATTGAATGGACGGGCCTTCTCGACCAAGAAATAGTCCTGATCCAACTGACAATACCCCGCCGATAAATTTTTTCCAAAGAATTGAAAACCAGTTTAGTTTGATGTCGCCTTGTAAAGTGCCTTCAACTTGAGGGATTCCGCTCCCCTTGATATTTGGTTCTGATTTCATTAAGCCTCCGACAATAACTGACAAGGTCAGCATTACTAGGGACCAAGGAATTAACCACAAAGGATTGCTTTGAAACCATACATAGAGAGTTGCTATGTAGGTCATCATTTTTTCGATTAGCAGACGGAATAGGCTGACGATGAAACCAGCAATTGTTCCAATCAGAATTCCTTTAAAAATAAAAATCACTTTTGTGCTGTCTAAACGTTTGATTTCATGTTCGTTCTTCATGTTTCTCCTCCATACCAATATTAAATTTAGCGCGAATTTTTCAAAAATACAAGGATGAATCAATGAATTCGCTTTTTTAAAATGTTGCTAGTGTCGCTAAACTTTCTGAGATGCTATAATGAAAAAGATTGAATATAGAAAGGACGTTTTGCATGCCAAACAAACAGGAGTTGTTAGCAGGACTTAACCCTAAACAAAAAGAAGCGGTACTTCATACTGAAGGACCGTTATTAATTATGGCGGGAGCTGGAAGTGGAAAGACACGAGTCTTGACACACCGTATTGCTTATTTAATAGAAGAAAAAAATGTAAATCCATGGAATATTTTAGCAATAACTTTCACGAATAAAGCGGCTCGAGAAATGAAGGAGCGTGTTAATAGTATTCTAGGTCAGGGCGGTGAGAGTGTTTGGGTTTCGACTTTTCACTCGATGTGTGTGCGGATTTTACGACGAGATGTTGACGCGATTGGATATGACCGGAATTTTACAATTTTGGATGGTTCTGATCAGTTAACATTGATGAAACGTATCTTAAAGGAATTGAACATTGATCCGAAAAAGTATGATCCTCGTTCGATTTTAGGAGCCATTAGTAATGCAAAAAATGAATTGTTGACGCCGGAAACTTATGCTGAACGACAAGGTTCTTTTTTTGAGGAGATCGTGGCACGCTGTTACGATGCTTATCAAAAAGCTTTGAGAAATAATCAAAGTATGGATTTTGATGATTTAATCATGAATACAATTCGCTTATTTGAAGAAAATGAAGAGGTTCTTACTTATTATCAAAATAAATTTCATTATTTACACGTCGATGAATATCAAGATACAAACCATGCTCAATATACCTTAGTAAACATGTTGGCTGCGCGTTTCCAAAACTTATGTGTAGTTGGTGATGCCGATCAAAGTATTTATGGCTGGCGCGGCGCAGATATGCAGAATATTTTAGATTTTGAAAAAGACTATACTGATGCTACAGTCATCCTATTAGAGCAAAATTATCGTTCGACTAAAAGTATTTTGGATGCTGCGAATCAAGTTATCCAAAATAACAGTAATCGTCGAGACAAAAATCTATGGACCGATAATCAAGCTGGAGAGCAGATCACTTATTATCGAGCAGATAGCGAACGTGATGAAGCACAATTCATCGTCGGTAAGATCAAAGATGAGATTCAAACAAATAATCGTAGCTATAATGATTTCGCTGTTCTTTATCGAACGAATGCGCAATCTCGTGTGATTGAAGATACGTTAGTAAAGTCGAATGTTCCTTATACGATGGTTGGCGGTCATAAATTCTACGACCGTAAGGAAATCAAAGATATTATTGCTTACTTGAATATCATCAATAATCCACGTGATGGTGTCAGCTTTGAGCGTGTTATCAATACACCAAAACGCGGGATTGGAGCAGCCTCAGTCGAAAAATTAAGAAATTTTGCAACGCTGCATGATTGGTCAATGGTAGAGGCTTCACAGAATGTTGACTTGGCTAATATCTCTGGTAAAGCTGGTCGAATGATTGGTGAGTTCGGTACGATGATTGCGCAATTTCAAGAAATGGCAGTTTATCTTCCGGTAACAGATCTAATAGACCAAGTATTAGAGCGTACTGGCTATTTGGATGAGTTGAAAAATCAGCGTACTTTGGAAGCTGAATCACGTTTAGAAAACTTGGAAGAATTCCGTACTGTTACACAAGAATTTGATAAACGGAATGAAGCTCAGGACGAAGCAGATGCGCCAGAAGAAAAATTGGCGATATTTTTGAATGATTTAGCCTTGGTATCAGATTTAGATGATTATCAAGAAGAGAGTGCGCAAGTTACCTTGATGACTCTTCACGCGGCTAAGGGATTAGAATTTCCAATTGTTTTCCTAATTGGTATGGAAGAAAAAATCTTCCCGCTTTCTCGTTCATTAATGGAAGAAGCTGAATTGGAAGAAGAACGTCGCTTAGCCTATGTCGGAATTACTCGCGCGGAAGAAACTTTGTATTTGACGAACGCCTTTTCTCGGACGTTGTATGGAAAGACTCAATATAATCAGCCTTCCCGCTTTGTAGCAGAGATTGATGACAGCTTATTGAATTCAGTAGGAATGCAGCCGCAACCCAAAGTGGCGTTCAATAATTCCTTTGCGTCTAACCCAACTGCGATGAAACCGAAATATCAGCATGCGACTCGAGAGCCAGTGATGAATAAGACTGCATCTGGTGGAGAAAATGAGAATTGGAACCCTGGTGATAAAGTCCAACATAAAAAATGGGGCACGGGAACAGTGGTAAAAGTCAGCGGCAATGCGAAAGATGTTGAGTTAGATATTGCCTTTCCACAACAAGGAGTCAAACGGTTATTGGCAGCTTTTGCGCCAATTCAAAAAATATAAACAATTTTAGGAGGAATCTTCTTGGATCCAATGACTTTTCAGACGGCAGAAAAGCGTTCAGCAGAGCTCCGCGATGAACTGAATCAATATGCGTACGAATACTACGTACAAGATCAGCCTTCGGTGGAAGATTTTGTTTACGATAAAAAATATCAAGAATTAGTTGAGATCGAGACTGAGTACCCAGATCTGATCACACCCGAATCGCCTACTCAACGAGTGGGGGGGAAAGTTTTAGAAGGATTTGAAAAAGTAACTCATGAAATTCCTTTATATAGTTTGAATGATGTTTTTAGCAAAGAAGAATTAATCGCTTTTGATGAACGGGTAAAAAAAACTGTCGGACACCCAGTCTCATACTGTGTAGAACTAAAAATCGACGGACTATCAATCTCATTGAAATATGAAGAGGGCGTTTTTGTTCAAGGTGCTACTCGTGGAGATGGAACTGTCGGCGAAAACATCACGGAAAATTTAAAAACGGTCAAGTCAATCCCTTTGCGGTTGAAAGAGCCTTCATCGATCGAAGTTCGCGGCGAATGCTATATGCCTAAAGCATCATTCGTTAAATTGAATCGTCAGCGGGAAGAAGATGGCAAAGAAGTTTTCGCCAATCCGAGGAACGCTGCGGCCGGAAGTTTGCGTCAATTAGATACTCGGATTGCGGCACAACGAAATTTGAGCACTTTTTTATATACATTAGCAGATTTTGGTCCTTTAGATTCCACGACACAAGACCATGCATTGAACGAAATGTCGCGCCTTGGTTTTCGGACAAATCCTGAGCATCGTGTCTGTGAAACGATTGAAGAAGTTTGGGAATATATTGAAAGCTTCCACGAAACAAGAGATCAATTGTCTTACGAAATCGATGGTATCGTGATTAAGGTAAATGAATTTGATTTACAGGACGAATTGGGTTTCACGGTGAAAGCTCCACGGTGGGCAACCGCCTATAAGTTCCCGCCTGAAGAAGCGCAGACGACGTTATTAGATATTGACTGGACAATTGGTCGCACTGGTGTATTGACACCAACTGCAATTATGGAACCAGTCCGTTTAGCTGGAACGACAGTTGGTCGTGCAAGTCTTCATAATAGTGATTACATTGAAAAAAAAGATATCCGTTTGAAGGATACGATTTTAGTATACAAAGCTGGAGATATTATTCCAGAAGTGGCTCAAGTTATTTTGGAAAAACGGCCAACAAATAGTCAACCTTATCCAGTCCCTACAAACTGTCCTATTTGCGGCAGCGAATTAGTTCATTTAGATGAGGAAGTAGCGTTGCGTTGTATCAATCCAAAATGTCCTGCACAAATCAAAGAGGGGCTAAGTCATTTTGTTTCTCGAAATGCCATGAATATCGAAGGATTAGGTCCTCGTGTACTGGCGCAAATGTTTGATAAAGAATTGGTATCGGATGTGGCTGATTTGTATGCCTTAGATAAAGATCAGCTTCTGACTTTAGATAAAATCAAAGATAAATCGGCAGAAAATATTTTGCAGGCCATCGATGCTAGCCGTGAAAATTCGGTAGAACGTTTGATATTTGGTCTGGGGATTCGACATGTCGGTGCCAAAGCCGCGGGAATCTTAGCCGAACACTTTGGCAGTCTGGAAGCAATGAGTAAAGGTACCAAGGAAGAAATTATCAGCTTGAATACGATTGGTGAAACAATCGCTGACAGTGTTGTAACCTATTTCGAAAATGAAGAAGTTCATGAACTGATGCGGGAACTTGCTGATCGTGGTGTGAACTTAGAATACAAAGGTATCCGTGCAAGTCAACTAGCGGAAGTCGAGTCGCCATTTAAAGATAAAACGGTTGTGTTGACAGGTAAGCTTATTGACTACACTCGTGAAGAAGCGAAGGAAAAGATTCAAAATCTTGGTGGGAAAGTTACAGGCAGTGTCTCTAAAAAAACTGATATTGTAGTTGCTGGTGAAGAGGCAGGAAGTAAGCTAACCAAAGCACAGAATTTAGGCGTTGAAGTCTGGGATGAAAAGCAGATGATCCAAGCAATCGAAGAAAGTCATACAGACTAAACAATTTTGTTTAGAAGGTTGTTGACGATTCCATTAACGAACGAGTATTATAAAAAAGCGTCAAGTCTAGCGGAATTCTTTTATTTTCCAATTTGTTGAATTGAACAATTTTTCGAAAAATTTCAAGAAAAAAACGTGAATTCTAACAGAGATATGATAAAATGATTGAAAATTGACAAAAGAAAGAGGGATATTATGGCAATTAATGAAGAACAAGTGAAACATGTCGCAAAACTTGCGAAGCTTTCTTTTTCAGATGATGAATTGACCGGTTTTACGGATCAATTAGGAAAAATAATAGACATGGTCGAACAACTTGGGGAAGTTGATACAGAAGGTGTGCCATTTACTTCTAATGTATTAGAGACAATCAACGTAATGCGTGAGGATAATGCTGTTGAAGGCTGGTCACGTGATGAGTTAATGAAAAATGTTCCGGAACACGAAGACGGATTTATTAAAGTTCCGGCAATCATTGACAACGGAGAGGCTGGTGCATAATGGAAAAATTATATGATAAATCAATTGAACAATTACACAGTCTGTTAGTATCGAAGGAGATTACAGCGACTGATTTAACTGTCGAGACTTTTGATCGTATCAAAGAAACAGAAAAAGATATTGATGCTTTCATTACTTTAAATGAAGAAAAAGCGATGGAAATTGCAAAAGCTATCGATGCAAAAGGAATCACAGAAGAGAATGTGTTGGCAGGTATTCCAATTGGGATTAAAGATAATATTGTAACAAAAGGTATTTTGACAACTGCAGCGTCTAAAATTTTGTCAAATTTTGATCCAATTTATGATGCAACAGTTATGGAAAAAGTCTATAGTTCAGATTTGATTCCGGTTGGAAAACTAAACATGGATGAGTTTGCAATGGGAAGTTCAAGCGAAACTTCATATTTTAAGAAAACAAAAAATGCATGGGATCAAACAAAAGTTCCTGGCGGCTCTTCAGGTGGTTCTGCAGCAGCAGTGGCGGCAGGTGAAGTATCCGTTTCTTTAGGGAGCGACACGGGGGGGAGCATTCGTCAACCCGCCGCGTTCAATGGTGTTGTGGGATTGAAACCAACCTATGGACGTGTGTCTCGTTTTGGTTTAATTGCTTTTGCTTCATCTTTGGACCAAATTGGACCATTTACTCGTACGGTTAAAGATAATGCTTTAACATTGAATGCGATTAGTGGCTACGACCCTAAAGATGGAACTTCTGCAGGCGTATCTTTACCTGACTTTGCTGCTGGGTTGACTGGCGATATTAAAGGGATGAAAATCGCCTTACCGAAAGAATTTATGGCAGAAGGTATTCAGCCAGGCGTGAAAGCGGCTATCATTAAAGCGGTTGATACATTTAAAGCGTTGGGGGCTACAGTTGAAGAAGTCAGCTTACCGCATTCAAAATATGGGGTTGAGGTGTACTACATTATCGCTTCTTCTGAGGCAAGTTCAAACTTACAACGTTTTGATGGAATTCGCTATGGGTTCCGTTCGGAAGATGTACAAAACTTGGAAGATGTATACGTAAATACACGTACAGAAGGTTTTGGCGATGAAGTAAAACGCCGTATCATGTTGGGAACATTCTCACTTTCTGCAGGATACTATGATGCGTACTTCAAAAAAGCTGGACAAGTACGTACTCTGATCAAACAAGACTTTGATAAAGTTTTTGCCGATTACGATTTAATTATTGGGCCAACATCACCAACTGTTGCATTCGGTATTGGTGAGAATATTGATGACCCAATCACAATGTATCTAAATGATATCTTAACGATTCCAGTCAATTTGGCCGGTTTACCAGGTATGTCAGTACCAGCTGGTTTTTCAGAGGGATTGCCAGTCGGCTTGCAACTTATTGGAAAACATTTCGATGAATCAACTATGTATAAAGCAGCATATGCTTTTGAACAGGCAACTGATTTTCATAAGCAAAAACCAGTGATTTTAGGGGGGACAAATAATGAATTTAGAGACTGTCATCGGGCTTGAAGTCCATGTGGAATTAAAAACAAACTCTAAAATCTTTTCGCCTGCGCCGGCTCACTTTGGTGCAGAAGCAAATACCAATACAAATATTATCGACTGGGGTTATCCTGGCGTATTACCGGTTATGAACAAAACAGCGATTGAGTTCGGGATGAAAGCAGCTCTTGCTTTAAACTGTGAAATCTCAAAAAATATGCATTTTGATCGCAAAAATTATTTCTATCCAGATAATCCAAAAGCTTATCAAATTTCGCAATTTGATGAACCAATTGGTCATGATGGCTGGATCGAAATTGATGTAAATGGCAAGAAGAAAAAAATCCGAATCGAACGAGTTCATCTAGAAGAAGATGCGGGTAAAAACATGCATGGTATTGGCGGCTATTCATATGTCGATTTAAACCGTCAAGGTACGCCATTGATTGAGATCGTGTCTGAAGCAGATATGCGTTCACCGGAAGAAGCCAATGCTTACTTAGAAGCATTGCGTTCGATTGTCCAATTCACAGGTGTAAGTGATGTGAAGATGGAGGAGGGGTCGATGCGTTGTGATGCCAACATTTCTCTGCGCCCTTATGGACAAGAAGAATTTGGGACTAAAACAGAATTGAAAAACTTGAACTCTATCAGTTTTGTTAAAAAGGGTCTTGTCTTTGAAGTTCAACGCCAAACAAAAGTGCTGCTTTCTGGCGGAACAATTCAGCAAGAAACACGTCGTTATGACGAAGGAACAAACAAAACAATTCTAATGCGTGTTAAGGAAGGCTCCAGTGATTATCGTTATTTCCCAGAACCGGATATTCCTCACTTTGAAATCGATGATGTATGGATTGAAAAAGTTCGTGAATCATTGCCTGAAATGCCGGCGGCTCGTCGTGAACGTTATGTGAATGACTTAGGCTTGCCGGAATATGATTCAATGGTCTTGACTTTAAGTCGTGAAATGTCTGATTTCTTTGAAGAAACTTTGAAAGAAGGCGCAGATGCGAAACAAGCATCTAACTGGTTGATGGGTGAGGTATCGGCATATTTGAATAGTGAAAAACTAGAATTAGCAGATACAAAATTAACTCCGAATAATTTGGCTGGTATGATCACACTAATTGCTGATGGTACCATCAGTTCTAAGATCGCAAAAAAAGTCTTCCGTGAATTGATTCAGAATGGTGGAGAGGCAAAAGAGGTCGTTGAAGCAAAAGGTCTCGTTCAATTGTCTGATCCAGCGCAATTATTACCGATGATCAACGAAGTTCTTGATAATAATGAGCAGTCTGTTGAAGACTTTAAGAATGGGAAAGATCGAGCAGTTGGTTTCTTAGTTGGACAAATTATGAAGGCAACCAAAGGAAAAGCAAATCCTGGTGTCGTAAATAAATTACTTCAAGAGGAATTAGCGAAACGTTAGAGGGAGCTCGATCATGAGAAAAGCACGACTGATTTATAATCCAGTATCTGGAAAAGAGATCATGCGCAATAATTTGGCAGATATCCTTGATGCCATAGAAAAAGCAGGTTATGAAGCAAGTGCCTTTGCTACCACTCCTGAACCTGATTCTGCTAAAAATGAAGCAACTCGTGCCGCAAAAGCTGGTTTTGAACTAGTTGTTGCGGCAGGAGGTGATGGAACCATTAATGAAGTTGTCAATGGAATAGCCGGATTAAAAAAGCGTCCCAAAATGGCGATTATTCCAGCAGGTACCACAAATGATTATGCGCGTGCTTTGAAAGTACCACGTAATAACGTTAAAGCAGCTGCTGAAGTTATTCAAAAACAACAAACGGTTAAAATGGACATCGGTAAAGCAGCAGATACGTATTTCATCAATATTGCCGCTGGTGGATCATTAACCGAGTTGACTTATGAGGTTCCCTCTGAGTTAAAAAGTATTTTTGGTTATTTGGCTTATTTGGCCAAAGGTGCTGAGATGTTACCTAGAATCAAACCTACGAAAATGCGTTTGGTATATGAAGACGGAGAGTACGAAGGCAATGCTTCAATGTTTTTCTTAGGCTTAACAAATTCCATTGGAGGTTTCGAGACTATTGCTCCAGATGCTAAATTGGATGATGGAAAGTTCTCGTTAATTGTCGTGAAAACGGCCAATCTTTTTGAAATCGTTCGATTGATTACATTAGTTTTAAACGGCGGAAAACATGTTAATGATTCGAAAGTTTTGTATGTTAAAACAAGTTTTTTAGATGCCAGTTTAATTGATACAGATAAAAAAATGATGATCAATTTAGATGGAGAATATGGTGGCGATGCTCCGATGCGTTTTGAGAATCTGCATCAGCATATTGAGTTTTATGCAAATACCGATGAAATCAATGATGGTGCAATTTTAGGACCAGATGATCAAAAGCGTGAAGCTGGAATTGAGTTTGTTAAAGAATATGAGAAAATACAGGATGAAGATTCTGAAGATTAAAAAACTAGACGTTTCTGTCGAGAATGATAGAAGCGTTTTTTGTGAATCAAAGACTTGTCTGACTGTAAATGGCTTGATTGTTATTCATTCTTATGGAAGTTTTAAGGGTATAACTCTAGTGTTACCTTGCTTTTTCAATTAGAATTCATTAGAATAGATAAATCAGCCTTGAAGGAGAATGAAATGACCACAGTAGAAAAAAAATCAAACATACAGCGTCACGATCGATGATTTATCACATGAAGGGTTAGGAGTAGCTCATGTTGATGGTTATCCGCTATTTATAGAGAACGCTCTGCCTGAAGAAAAAATGACAATAAAAGCAGTCAAAGTCGGAAAAAAATTCGGATATGGAAAAGTTATTGAACGGTTAAACGAAAATCCTGAACGACAAGAAGTCAAAGATTTAGATCTTTTAAGAAGTGGGATTGCCCCTTTAAGCCATATGACGTATGAGTATCAATTAAGATTCAAACAACAACAAGTTGAAAAAGTTCTAAAAACAATTGCGAAGTTGCCCGATTTGCCAGTGGCTAAAACTTTGGGAATGAAAACGCCGTTTGAATATCGTAATAAAGCGCAAATTCCTGTCCAAAAAGTTGATGATCAATTGATGACTGGTTTTTATCGTAAAAATTCTCATATTTTATTACCGATCGAGAATTATTTGATTCAAGATCCTGAAATTGATCAAGCAATTATTGCGGTAAGAGATATTTTACGGCGATTTAAGGTCAAGGCCTACAATGAACGAGAAAACACTGGATTCATTCGTCACATTGTCATTCGTCGCGGACACTACAGCCACGAAATGATGGTGATTCTAGTTACGAGAACAGAACGTTTCTTTAAAGGAAATGAAATCGCGGAACTGATTAAAGCAGAACTGCCAGAGATTGTTTCTATAATCCAAAATATTAATCCGGAAAAGACCAATGTAATTATGGGTCGAGAGGAAAAAACATTGTATGGCAAAACAACGATCAATGATACGTTGTTAGGAAAAACCTATCAAATTTCATCACAGTCATTTTATCAAGTCAATACGGAACAAACTGAATTATTGTATCAAACAGCAATTGATTTTGCTGAATTGAATTCAGAGGACATTGTTATAGATGCTTATTGTGGAATTGGAACAATTGGTTTATCATTTGCTGAAAAAGTAAAACATGTTTATGGAGTAGAAGTAATACCACAAGCAATTGAGGATGCTAAAGCAAATGCGCTGGTTAATGGTATTAAAAATGCGAACTATGAAATTGGCAAAGCTGAGAAAATCATGCCTCGTTGGGCGCGTGAAGGAATTGAGCCCTCAGTGATTTTTGTTGATCCGCCAAGAAAAGGACTAGATGAAAAGTTTATCGAAGCGTCAGCCGCTATGAATCCTAAAAAAATTATTTACATTTCTTGCAATCCAGCTACTTTAGCCAGAGATCTCAGGAGATATGAAGATCTGGGCTATCATGCTATGAAAGTTCAACCAGTCGATCTATTTCCGCAAACTTATCATGTCGAATCCGTGACATTACTGATAAAGGCGGTGTAAAAAATGAATCAAAAGGAAAAAATGTTAGAATTGATCAAAAAGAAACAAGGCGGTGGACGTTCAAAAAAAATGGAGACGCCAAAAAATGATCGCAAAAATATGCGTAAAGGACCAAAGATTTTCAACAAGTAGAGTCGTAGAAAGGGGCAATTTCATTGGGAAGTATTTGGATGCAGCGATTAACGAAATTTTATCAAAAATACGCGTACTTGATGCGTGGACGTTATGGCAGAGTGGATCAGATCAATAAGGTATTGTTAGTGGTTTGGGCAGCAATGATGATATTTGACCGTTGGATTCCATTTTATATCGGTAATATTGTAGCATTAATGGCTTTTGCGTTAGTGATTTATCGGTTTTGCTCGAAGAAAATCTATCCCAGAAGCAATGAAAACCAAAAATTTATTCAATGGATTGCTCAAATGAAGGATTTCTTCAAAGGTAAAAATGGTACTTATCGCTATTTTAAGTGTCCGGAATGCAAGCAAAAATTGCGTGCTCCAAAAGGACGCGGAAAAATCAAAGTGACTTGTAAAAATTGTCATACGCAATTCGTGAAAAAGGTCTAGTTTTTAAAACTAGGCTTTTTCTGATATTCTTACAACGAGAAGGTGAGAACATGAAACTGATTTTGGTACGCCATGGGGAAAGTGAAGCTAATTTTTATAATTATTGGACTGGATGGTTGGATGTAGATTTAACAGAAAAGGGACTGGAGCAGGCTAAAGATGCGGGTAAAAAAATAAAGACTGCTGGCTTATTAGTGGATGTTGCATATGAATCCGTACTTTAAGCGCTCTATCAAAACAGCCAAAATAATTTTGCAGGAAGCAGATGCAAGTTTTGTCCCAGAATATAAAAATTGGCGTCTAAATGAACGACATTATGGGGCGTTAGTTGGAAAAAATAAGACAATTATTGCAGAGCATTTTGGTACTGACCAAGTAAAAAGATGGCGGAGAGGGTTTAATGAAGTACCGCCGCTAACAAAAAACAATCATTTCGATCGCCGCTATAATCAGCTTGACTCTCGTTTGATTCCTAAAGGTGAAAGTCTGCATATGACTTTGCAACGTGTCATGCCGTTATGGAAGGACCACCTTGCGCCAAAATTAAAAGACAAAAAAACAGTATTGGTTTGTGGACATGGAAATAGTCTACGTGCTTTAGTGCAATTTCTTGAGGCTATTCCAATCGATCGAGTCGATCAAATCGACATTCCCAATGCAACGCCAATGGTGTATACGTTTAACTCACAATTAGAAATTATTAAAAAAGTAATTTTATAAAATTATTATGTAAATTTAGAAAGGTATGTATGAATTATATTTGGGATTTTGATGGCACATTGTATGATACTTATCCAGTTATGCTAAAGGCATTAATGAAAACTTTCAAAGAGTTTGAGATAGAAAAAGATGAAAAAGTAGTCTACAGAAAAATAAAAGAAGAATCTATAAGTAAAATGATTATCGATTGGCAATTACCTGTGCCAGATTTTGATCAAAAATATCATATCTACGAGGCAGTTAAAAATAAAGATTCATATCCTTTTAAAGAAACTAAAGAAACTTTAAAAAAACTAAAAGAAAAGGGCGGAAAGCACTTCATTTTAACTCATCGTACGGTAGATTCGACGTGGAAATTATTGAGAAGAGATGATTTAGACCCGTTAATCGTTGATATTATTGGCAGTGATTCAAATTATCCACGAAAGTCCGATCCAACAGCAATTAATCATCTAATTGATAATTATCATTTAGATTCCAGAAAAACTGTAATCATTGGAGATCGAAAGTTAGATATTGAGGCAGGGAACAATGCCGACATCCAAACTGTTTTCTTTGACTTGGATTACTTTAAACAAAATATTAAGGCTACTTATTTTATAAATAATTTAAAAGAAATGGTACAAATTTTCTGATCAGGAGGCTATAATTATGTTAAGGGTGCTAGTTGGTAAATTAGCATAATTTAAACTAATATTTTAAAAAATGATTATTATCAACAAGGAGGTGCGAAATGGAATTACAACGCGATCAGGAAGTCGTAGAATCATTTAATTACGGACTTCCTCCGAAAGACCAAGTCGTAAAACAGAAATTGCTGATTAATTTCAGTCCACTGGAAGCAGTGGATCCAGGATATCCAGCTGAAAATAGTATTATGGGTGTACGGATTGAGTTCGTACTCCCTTTTGAAGAGTTTATTATTGGTGGGGTATTGTCACAAGTCATCCATGTGATCGACCGACAAGTCAGGCAACAAAATGATTTGACAGAGGCTGAGGCGAATGAAATGATTCGTCCAATTTTGAGATTAATTGAACGAATGGTTTATGAAATCACTGAGATTGCTTTAGATAAGCCAGGGGTTAAAATTAACTTTTCTTCCAATACTATCTAAAAACACCTCCATTTTGAAAGGTATCTCACTTGTTGAGCGAGATATCTTTTCAGGTGGAGGCTTTTTCATGATTATAACTATGAAAATTTCCATGTAACAGTGCAAATTGTAAGACAGAATATTTTATCTAGGTTATAATTTACTGGTCACTAAAATTTAGGAATCGCGCAGCTATATTTTAGGGTATATCGTTGAAGAGCGAATACCGGGAACCTTTACTTCCTTTGACAGACTTGTCATTTAGAAAGTTATTTTAAGGGGGATTACAATGACAACTCTGCTCACTGTATTAGTGATCTTAGTGTTTGTTGCATTGCTTGTGGCTTTCTACCAAATGCAAAAAAGACATGTAAAATTTTCTAATCGCGTTTTTGCGGGATTAGGTGCAGGTATTATTTTTGGCGGAATTTTACAACTATTTTTAGGTAATGGTAGCAAGATTATTTCTCAAGCGATGGAATGGATCGGGATCGTTGGTAATGGTTATATTTCTTTATTACAAATGCTCGTTATGCCTTTGGTCTTTATTTCGATCGTTGGTGCTTTTACCAAAATGAAATCAAGCAAAAAGCTTGGTAAAATTAGTGCGAATGTTCTAGTTACCTTATTAGCTACTACAGCGATTGCTGCTCTGATCGGAATTTTGGCTGTTATGGTCTTCGGCCTAGATGGCGCAACATTCACTAAAGGTGCGGCGGAAACTGCTCGAATTAAGGAATTGGCAGATCGCCAATCAATGGTTCAGAATTTCTCAATTCCGCAACAAATTCTATCATTTATTCCGACTAACGTTTTTGCAGACTTTGCGGGAACACGCCCAACGAGTACGATTGGCGTGGTGATTTTTGCGGCTTTTATAGGTATTGCTTTTTTAGGAGTGCGTCGCAAAGCACCAAAAGAGGCAGAATTTTTTGCGAATTTGATCGATAGTCTCTATAAAATTATTATGCGTATCGTAACACTGGTTTTACGTCTAACGCCGTATGGTGTTTTTGCTTTAATGACAAACGTATTAGCAACAAGTGATTTTGAAGCAATTGTCAACTTAGGTAAATTCATTTTGGCATCTTATAGCGCACTGATTGTGGTACTTTTAGTACATTCGTTGATTCTTCTAGGCGTCAAAGTGAATCCGATTAATTTCTTCAAGAAAGCTTTCCCAGCGTTGAGCTTTGCGTTTACGTCTCGTTCGAGTGCAGGAACTTTGCCGATGAACATTGAAACACAAACGAAAGCATTAGGGGTTGACGAAGCAACGGCGAATTTTGCTGGAAGTTTTGGTATTTCGATTGGTCAAAATGGCTGTGCTGGTGTTTACCCAGCCATGTTGGCAACAATTGTTGCTCCAACTGTTGGTGTGAATGTTTTTGATTTGAAGTTTATCGTGATGTTGATTGCAATTGTAACAATCAGTTCATTTGGTGTAGCTGGTGTCGGTGGTGGAGCGACATTCGCTTCATTGATCGTCCTTGGGGCAATGAATTTGCCAGTAGCCATTGTTGGTTTGGTTATTTCTGTTGAGCCAATGATCGATATGGCTCGTACGGCAGTTAATGTTAGCGGCAGTATGGTAGCTGGTGTCGTAACCAGTGAACGAATCCATGAGTTGGATCGTGATGTGCTACAAGATGAAAATGCTTCAATCGAAGTGAATTCTTAATTTTTTGTAAGGCTTGGCTAGCGCGACCAAGCCTTTTTTGGTACACTTTTTTTGCTAGTTCTACTTCTGCTAAAGATTTTTTTATGAATTAGTCTCTTATTCATAGCGGACAAAATGTACAAATATTTTTGTTGAATGTATGGGGTGAGGAAAACAACCTTTGATTTAGGTTAGCGTCATGTGCAGCTCTTTGCTATAGTGGATATGTGTAGATTTAGAAAATTTCTATTTTTGGAGTGAAAGAATTGTTTAATGAACAACTGAAAGTAATTTTATATGCTAATGATGTAAAAAAAGCCAGTTCTTTTTGGCAAATGTTAGGTTTTGTGGAAATTAGTTTTGAAGAATTGGATGGTTCACAAGTTGCAGAAGTGGCTATGAGTAAAAATAGCACAACGCACTTGGTAATTTATGATCGTGAATTTATTGAAAAAAATGATGATGAGGCAACGGAGCCATCACCTGCTTTAATTTTTGGTAGTGATGATGTTGCGGGATTGTATAAAAATTTGCAAAAGGTTAATGTCCAGTTAGGTGATTTGGCACAAATTGGTGAAGAATATGTTTTCAATTTTGTCGATGCGGATGGAAATTACTTTGTAGTTTCAGGTAAATAGCGATCCTTAGGTGAAAGGAGCAGAACAGGATGGATCAAGTTTTTGCGATTGGCGATGTTCACGGTGAATATGAAATGTTTCAAGAAGTTTTGAAAGAATTTCAGTCAGATAGACAACTGTTGATTTTAATGGGTGATTTAAATGATCGTGGTTCTAAAAGTAAAGAATGTTGGTTATTGGGCATGGAACTGGTTGAAAAATATCAAGCTGTCTATTTACGTGGCAATCACGAACAATATTTTCTAGAATTTATGGAAAATCCTGAAGATTGGTTTCCTAGCTATCTATATAATGGCGGCAAAGAAACGATTGAAAGTTTGTTGCATAAAGGGGCAACAGAGGAATATTCCCCGACTGAAATTGCAATGATGATCCGAAGCCGATATAAAAAGCTGTTGAAATTTTTAGAGGAGCGCCCGTTTTATTGTGAATGGGGTGATTATCTTTTTGTTCACGCTGGTGTGGATTTGACGAAAGAATGGCAAGAGACATCTGTCCAAGATTTTTTATGGATCCGAGAACCGTTTCATGAAGGGAAAAATAACACTGGCAAGATAATTGTTTTTGGACATACTATAACCCCTATGCTGTACGGGGACATGCAAACGACATCTATTTGGCAATCTGATGAAAAAATTGGAATTGATGGAGGCGCCGTTTTTGGTGGAACTTTACATGGTGTTGTTTTTGATAACGAGGGTATTGTTCGTGACTACGAGATACTAAATGAGAAAGGGCCATGGCGTCCTGACTTTTGATTTAAAAATAGTGGGATTCATTTTGAATCCCACTTATGATATTTAGTGAGTAATACAGTAACAGGGGGGACGCTATGTCAAATATTATGAAAGGGCATCTATCCGCAAGTGTAACAGTCGTCATTTGGGCGTTAACGTTTATCTCTACTAAAATATTGCTGGAAAATTTCTTGCCGATTGAGATTTTATTTGTCCGTTTTTTACTTGGGTTTATCGTATTAACAGTTGTTTCTAGGAAAATATTACCATTTAGAGGATGGCGAGAAGAAATCTATTACATAGCCGCTGGATTATTTGGTGTTTTCCTGTATTATTATTTAGAAAATGTTGCTTTGACATATACTTTGGCGATGAATGTCGGAGTTATAGGTTCCGTCAGCCCATTTATGACTGCGTTAATTAGTTGTTTCATTTTAAAACAGGGAAGTATCCCGCGAGTATTTGTTTTAGGCTTCATTTGTTCAATGATCGGAATCTCCTTGATTAGTCTTTCTGACACATTAGATGTCAATCCAATTGGAGATGGCTTGGCATTGATTGCGACTGTTTGCTGGGCATCTTATTCTTTGCTTATAAAAAAAATCAGTAGTTTTGAAAATAGTACAATCGCCACGACACAAAGAGTGTTTTTCTATGGCTTGTTGTTTATGTTACCAGTCTTATTTTTTACTTTAGATTCATTTGACTTCTCGCGCTTTGCACAAGTAGAAAATGTTGCTAATTTACTTTTCTTAGGAATTGGAGCATCAGCCTTGTGCTTTGTAACATGGAATTTCTCAGTGAAAAATCTTGGAGCAGTTCGTGCGACTGTTTATATTTATACGATACCTATGCTGACAACATTGGCGTCAGTCTTGGTATTAAATGAGACATTAACTATAAAAACTTCTTTTGGAATTTTGTTGACATTGATTGGATTGATTTTGTCAGAATTGCCGAATTTTTTACGTCAACGGAAAACAATGGACCGATAAAACCTTCACTATCAGTTGACCGTGAGGTTTTTTTGTATAACCGAATAAGCAATCTTGTGGGAAGTATGATAAAATAGATAAGATTTTGGATGAAATGAGGAATTAAAATGGCAGAAGGTTTAAACCAAGAAATCATTCAACTACTGAATAAAGAATTAACGGATTATCGCCCGCAACAGATCAAAGTTGTTTTAAATTTATTGACAGAAGGAAATACAGTTCCGTTTATTGCTCGTTATCGTAAAGAGATGACCGGAACTTTAGATGAAGTACAGATCCGTGAAATCGAAGAACGATATAATTATTTAGAAAACTTAGAAAAGCGCAAACAAGAAGTTTTACGCTTAATTGATGAACAAGGAAAATTGACTGAAGAATTGGCAAAAAAAATCCAGCAAGCAGTCAAAGTACAAAAAGTCGAAGATTTATATCGTCCATATAAGCAAAAGCGTCGCACAAAAGCGACGATTGCCAAAGAAAATGGATTAGAACCTCTAGCTGAATACTTGATGAGTTTTCCGCAGTCTGGCGATGTTTACGCTAAAGCTGGAGAATTCCTTAATGAAACTGTTGAGAATGCAGAGGAGGCTTTGCAAGGAGCGCATGAGATTGTTGCTGAGCAAATCAGTGATAATCCTGATTTTCGGACATGGGTCCGTACATTTACTAAAAATAAAGGCGTTTATCAAAGCAAAGTTAAGGCTGCTGATAAAGATGAAAAAGGCGTTTATGAGATGTATTACGATTTTGCCGAACCAATCAATAAGATGGTTTCCCATCGAGTGTTAGCATCTAATCGAGGTGAAAAGGAAGAAATCCTAAAGGTCTCGATCGTAGTAGAAGAGGAACGAATCTTTGATTATCTAGAACGTCAATTAGTGTCCAATAATCGAGCAATTACAGTCGAATTTATACGTGAAGCGTATAAGGATAGTTATAAACGTTTTATAGGACCGGCGATTGAACGAGAAATTAGAAATGAATTAACAGAAGATGCGGATGAACAGGCCATCAATATTTTTGGTGAAAACTTGCGTAATTTGCTGTTGCAGCCGCCATTAAAGGGAAAAGTCGTATTAGGTTTCGATCCGGCTTATCGGACGGGATGTAAATTGGCAGTTGTTGATGAAACTGGAAAAGTTTTAGCCATTGAAGTTATTTATCCGCACAAGCCAGCACCACAAGCCAAACGACAAGCTGCAGGTTCAGCTTTACAAACATTGATAAAAAAACACGGTGTTGAAATGATAGCAATTGGAAATGGCACGGCTAGTCGTGAATCTGAATTATTTGTTGTAGAACAGTTAAAACAAATTCAACAAGATGTTTTTTATGTAATTGTTAATGAAGCAGGAGCTTCTGTTTATTCGGCCAGCGATATTGCGCGAGCGGAATTTCCTGAACTGCAAGTCGAAGAACGTAGTGCTGTCAGCATTGCTCGTCGATTGCAAGATCCGCTATCAGAATTAGTGAAAATCGATCCAAAGGCTGTCGGTGTGGGTCAATATCAACACGATGTATCACAAAAGCGTTTATCTGAACGGTTGGACTTTGTTGTGGAAACCGCGGTTAACCAAGTTGGAGTTAATGTAAACACTGCTAGTCCGCAATTATTACAATATGCGTCTGGGCTGAATAAAACGACTGCGCATAATATTGTCAATTATCGTGAAGAAAACGGCGCATTTACTTCACGTCCGCAATTAAAAAAAGTTCCACGCTTAGGACCAAAAGCTTATGAACAAGCAATTGGATTTTTAAGAATTCCTGACGCGAAAAATATTTTAGATACAACTGCAATTCATCCAGAAAGTTATGCAAGTGCAAAAGAAATTTTGGCACTCGCTGATGTTGATTTGAAATCACTAGGTTCCCAGGAAGCTACTGAGAAAATTAAAGCTTTGCAATTGAATCAATTACAGCAAGAACTTGGAATCGGCAAAGAAACGATTAAGGATATTCTACAAGCGTTGCTGCAGCCAGGTCGCGATATGCGTGATGAAATGCCTGCTCCTTTACTGAGACAAGATGTATTGTCAATGGAAGATTTGAAACCTGGAATGGAATTACAAGGTACTGTCCGTAATGTGATTGATTTTGGTGCTTTTGTCGACATCGGCGTAAAACAGGATGGTTTAGTTCATATTTCTAAATTAAGTAATAAGTATGTTAAACATCCGACAGACGTCGTATCTGTTGGCGATGTAGTAACAGCTTGGGTCGAGGGTGTTGATGTTAAAAAAGGTCGGATCAGTTTGACAATGGTCCAAAGTGACCAAAATGACTAATCAAGAATTACAGGCACTAGTCGAAAGGATTTCGCAAGAATCCTTTCGACTACCATTTTGTCATAAAGCGCGTTTCAATCATCGATTGAAAACGACAGGTGGGCGTTATCATCTGAAAAGTCACGATTTAGACTTTAATCAGTTGGTTTTTGAAAAATACGGTCAAGAAGAATTGATCAAAGTTATTAAGCACGAACTTTGTCATTACCATTTGCATTTGGCAGGTCGAGGATATCAGCATAAAGATCTGGAATTTAAACAGTTATTGAAAAAAACAGGCGGGTCTCGTTATGCTCCGCCATTGGTGACAGTTACTTCTCAGGTTTATCAATGCCAGAATTGTCGTCAGGAAGTCAAGCGCCGTCGAAAGATCGATACGGTTCGTTATGTATGTGGAAGGTGCCAAGGGAAGCTAAAATTTTTGAAGACGATTGAATCGTAAAAAAGAGCTAATAGTTTAAAGAGAATAAAAGATTGCTATTTTTACAGTTTTATATGATAATGTGAACCGCAAACAATTTTGTACATATAAGGAAGAGGATTAAATGAATAATAAAGACACACTTTATCATTTTGTTGGAATTAAAGGATCAGGCATGAGTTCATTAGCTTTGGTCTTACATGAAAAAGGCTACGATGTACAAGGTTCTGACGTTGAAAAATATTTTTTCACACAACGTGATTTAGAAAAGGCGGGCATTAGCATTCTGCCATTCAGCAAAGAAAACATTAAATCAGGAATGACGATCATTCAAGGAAATGCCTTTCCAGATACTCATGAAGAAATTGCTCAGGCAAAGGAAATGGGTTTGGAAATTATTCGCTACCATGATTTCATTGGTAAATTTATCCAACCATATACAAGCATTGCAGTAACTGGTTCTCATGGTAAAACAAGTACGACAGGGTTATTAGCGCATGTATTAAATGGGTTAGCGCCTACGAGCTATTTGATTGGCGATGGAACTGGTCATGGTGTACCGAACGCACAGTTTTTTGCATTTGAAGCATGTGAGTATCAACGTCACTTCTTGGCTTATGCACCAGATTATTCAATTATGACAAATATTGACTTTGATCATCCTGATTACTTCAAAAGCATTGATGATGTATTTGAAGCGTTTCAAACGTTGGCTTCACAAGTTAAGAAGGGAATCTTTGCTTATGGTGACGATGACTATTTACGCAAACTAAAAGCCGATGTACCAATTTATTACTACGGATTATCAGAAAATGATGATATTCAGGCGCGCAATATTGTTCGTACGACGAACGGTTCGGCTTTCGATGTGTATCACAATGAAAAATTTATCGGACGATTTGCAGTTCCGTCATTTGGAAAACACAATATTTTAAATGCTTTATCCGTAATAGCAGTGGCTTACTTTGAAGGATTAGATATGGATAAGGTCAAAGAGGAAATGTTGACTTTTTCTGGAGTAAAACGCCGCTTTACTGAAAAGAAAGTTGCCGACATGATTATTGTTGATGACTATGCACATCATCCAGCTGAAATCAAAGCAACTATCGATGCTGCACGTCAAAAGTATCCTGAAAAAGAATTGATTGCAGTCTTTCAGCCACACACTTTTACGCGGACGATCGCACTGATGGATGAGTTTGCTGAAGCTTTAGATCGTGCTGATAAAGTATATTTATGCGATATTTTTTCTTCTGCCCGTGAAACAGCTGGCGATGTAAAAATTGAAGACTTAGGAGATAAAATTCAAAAAGGTGGACAAGTGATTAAGGAAGAAAACATGTCGCCCCTATTAGATCATGAAAATGCAGTAGTGATTTTCATGGGAGCTGGTGATGTTCAAAAATTTGAACGCGCTTATGAAAATCTCTTAAGCAACACAACACGAAACGTATTATAATTTTAAAAAGGAAGGGTTCAGACAATCTTTTGTCAGGGTCCTTCCTTTAAAAAACGGTTCAAAGAAGGAGCATTCCGAAAAATGGATGACTAAATTTCTACTTTAGAAAACTTTATACTAAAGTATGTACAAACTTGTGTTTTAGTTGCTTTCTGATAAAATAATGAGTAGAAACATATTACGGGGGGAATGAATTTGTATAATATGAAGGCTCGGAAAATAGGCAAAACGATTGATGAAATTGAGGAAGGTGACTCGTTATCGTTAACGGAATCGATCGAGGATAATCAGATTCTTTTATACTTAGGATTGACAAACGATGCAAATCCTTTGTACATCCAACACGACTACGCGAAAGAAACTGAGTATGAACAACCGCTTGTACCTTCGATTATGTTAATGGGGATCATCACAAGTGCGATTTCAAAACATTTACCAGGACCGGGTTCTCATGTTGTGAATTTCTCGATCAATTTTATTGATCCGGTTTTTCACTATGAAACATTGACCTTTGAGTTTGAAGTAATCAAAGTAGATAAAATGAAAGATGTCGTAACAATCTCTGTTGAAGCTGTGGAATCTGCAGATAATGAAGAGAAACGCATCTTGGATGCTGTGGTAATGGTGAAACCGCCACAAGCACAAATAGGAGATGATCTAAATGAATAATCAAGAAACACGTGTTTATGGCTTGAATCGCTTTTACGGTAAGATCTACGCCTTCCTTGCTCTAGGAATCGGGATTAGCGCTGTAATCTCTTACATGGCTTTAGGTCCATGGGCTTACCAAGTTGCAAATTTTATCAATAACTTTCCATTAGGTTTTTGGGGTATCTGGATCGCTGAAATTGCGCTTGTCATTTTTCTCGGTGTAAAAGCCCAAAAGAATCCAACGTTGGCAATCAGTGGTTTTATCGTATATTCCGCATTAAACGGCTTAACATTGGCAGTTACCTTAGCAATGTATGACTTGGGAACAGTAACTCAAGCTTTTGTGACGGCTTCAGCGACATTTTTGGTAATGTCTCTTGTAGGTTCATTTACGAAACGTGACTTATCAGGAATCGGACGTGCTGCTTTAAGTTGTTTGCTAGGGATTATTATTGCAATGTTGTTGAATGTATTTGTTTTACACAGTAGTGCAGTGGACTTCTTCATTTCGATTTTAATGGTAGTAATTATGTCGGGTATTACGGCTTACGATAACCAGATGATTCGTAAGATATATCTTGGAACGAATGGTGAGGTAGGAAATGGTGTGGTTGTTTTTATGGCTCTGCAGCTTTACTTAGACTTCATCAACTTATTCATCTCATTTTTACGAATTTTTGGAAGTAGCAAATAGAGACGAGGATTCGTCTCTATTTTTTTTTGGATAGATTATAAAGATGAAAATGTTAGAAAAATCAGCGCCATTCTTTTCAATTCATTGCACACTTTGTTAAAATGAAACGTGAAGCACATCGTTAATGAGTAAGAGTTTTGTACTAGCTCGATTAAAAATTATTTGATAGGGCAACAACATTTTAAAAAAGTATTACAAATCAAATTTGCATTATGTAAAAAATAAAAACCTTAATAGGAATTAGGAGTCGAAGTTATGAGTAAGAATAAATTATTATTAGTAGACGGAAACAGTGTCGCCTTCCGTGCTTTTTTTGCCCTGCATAATTCTTTGGAGCGTTTCAAAAATAAGAACGGATTGCATACTAATGCGATCTATGCTTTTAACAATATGTTTGAAAACGTGATGGATCGAGAAAAACCGACTCATGTTTTAGTGGCCTTTGATGCCGGAAACACGACTTTCCGAACAACAATGTATTCGGAGTATAAAGGCGGACGCTCAAAAACACCCGGTGAATTTCGCGAGCAGATGCCATACTTGCGTGAACTTCTGGCAGGTTTAGGTGTAAAACACTATGAATTGGACAATTACGAGGCCGACGATATCATTGGAACCTTAGCCCACCGTGCTGCTGATGAAGGGTTCGAAGTAGTTGTATTATCAGGTGATCGCGACCTAACGCAATTGGCAACAGATAAGATAAAGGTGGATATTACAGTAAAAGGTGTCAGTGAAATAGAATCTTACACGCCCGAACATGTGGCAGAAAAATATGATGGATTGACGCCAAACCAAATCATTGATATGAAAGGATTGGCTGGCGATACATCGGATAATTATCCTGGTGTGACGAAAGTCGGGGAGAAAACAGCAATCAAATTATTGAAACAATTTGGCAGCGTTGAGGGTGTTTACGAAAATATTGATGAATTGAAGAAAAGCAAAATGAAGGAGAATTTGATCAATGATAAAGATCAAGCATTCCTTTCAAAAGAATTAGCTACGATTAAACTGGATACGCCTGTTGATATTTCGATTGATGAGTTGGAGTATAGCGGAAAAGATTTGGACAAGTTGATTCCTTTCTTTAAAGAAATGGACTTTAAAGGTTTCTTAAGCAAATTGAATGTTGAAGAAGAAGAAGTTGAGTTAGAAGAAATCAAATTTAAAGTAGTGAATGAATTTACAGAAGAGATGTTCTGCGCGGATTCTGCTTTATATGTTGAGATGATGGAAGATAACTATCATCTGTCAGACATTGTTGGTGTTGCTTGGGGAACCAACGATAACATCTACGTAACTAATGAACTGGCTCTGTTTGAAAGTATTCCTTTTAAGAACTGGCTAGAGATGGCGAATGGGAAAAAAGTGTACGATGCCAAACGAACATATGTTGCATTGAATCGTTATAGTACAAAAACAGAGGGTATCAATTTTGATGTTCTATTGGCGGCCTATTTGTTAGATACTAACGACAATAGCAATGATATCGCAGGAGTAGCACAGTATTATGGCTACACAGAAATTCAAACAGATGAACAAATTTATGGTAAAGGTGCTAAAAAGGGACTTCCTGAAGATGATGAAGTATTCTTTGGGCATTTGGCTCGTAAAATCAAAGCTATCCATTTCTTGAACAGTAAACTAGAAAAGGAACTGGAAGAAAAGAAACAAGACAAACTATTCTATCAAATGGAGCTGCCGCTTTCTAGAATACTAGCAGAAATGGAAATTTCAGGAATTACAGTTGATGCAACACGACTACAAGCGATGCGGGGAGAATTTTCAAAACGACTGCAGGATATTGAACAAAAGATCTATCAGGAAGCTGGTGAAGAATTCAACATTAATTCGCCTAAACAACTAGGTGTGATCTTATTTGAAAAAATGCATCTGCCAGTAATCAAAAAAACGAAGACTGGGTATTCAACTGCGGTGGACGTTTTAGAACAATTACAGGAGCAAGCACCAATCGTCGAACATATTTTAAACTATCGTCAAATCGCTAAAATTCAATCAACTTATGTAGAAGGGTTATTGAAAGTCATTCAAGGCGACAATAAGATTCATACCCGCTATATTCAGACACTAACTCAAACGGGACGATTGAGTTCTGTTGATCCAAACTTACAAAATATTCCGATTCGTTTAGAAGAAGGGCGGAAAATTCGTGAAGCTTTTGTTCCGAGAGATGAAAATTGGTTGATTTATTCTTCCGATTATTCTCAAATTGAGTTGCGTGTACTAGCACATATTTCTGGCGATGAGCACTTGAAGCAAGCGTTTCGTGATGGCATGGATATTCATACCAGTACTGCGATGCGGGTCTTCAATGTTTCTGAAGATGAAGTAACACCGAACATGCGACGAAATGCCAAGGCTGTCAACTTTGGGATCGTGTATGGTATTTCTGATTATGGGTTATCACAAAACTTAGGAATCACTCGTAAAGCAGCACAAGAATATATTGATACTTATTTTGAAAATTATCCAGATGTGAAACGTTATATGGAGGAAAGTGTTCGGGAAGCAAAGGACAAGGGGTATGCCGCTACTTTATATAATCGCCGTCGTTATTTACCGGATATCAATGCCCGTAATTTTAATCTGCGTTCATTTGCCGAACGGACTGCCATTAACACACCAATCCAAGGAAGCGCGGCAGATATTTTGAAATTAGCAATGATTGAAATGGCAAAACGCTTGGAAGAAGAAAAACTTCAAGCTACTATGCTATTGCAAGTACACGATGAACTTGTGTTTGAAGTACCTCAAAATGAATTAGAACAATTAGATAAATTGGTCAAGGAAGTAATGGAGAATACAGTGCAACTAGATGTACCATTATTAACAGATAGCAGCTGGGGTAAAACTTGGTATGAAGCAAAATAAATGAGATCAAAAGTTGAATTACTTTATTTTGTATGACTATTGTACTAAATATATACTTGAGAGACTGAACCAGAAACTTAGGAACGGTCTCTTGTCTTAGAAAGTTAGTATTGTCCTTTTACTAAAAAGGATATTAAGCTTATAGCTATAAGATTTAGAGGTGGGAAGTTATGCCAGAATTGCCCGAAGTTGAGACAGTCAGAAAAGGATTAGTATCTTTAGTTAACGGGAAAACTATTGCTAAAATAGATGTTTATTGGCCACGAATTATCGAATTTCCTGAAATTGAAATTTTTCAGCAGCAATTAATTGGCGAATCCATTGAAACCGTTGAACGACGTGGAAAGTATTTGATTTTCCAATTTACTCATTACGAAATGGTCTCACATCTACGGATGGAAGGGAAATATGAGTATTTTGATCAACCTACTGTTTTAGATAAACATAGTCATGTACGGTTTATTTTTACGGATGGCTCAGAACTGGTTTATCATGATGTACGAAAATTTGGCCGCATGGCTTTATTGAAAAAGGGAACTGCGAATGATTATAAAGGTCTGATGCAATTAGGTCCAGAACCAACTGATGAAGATTTTGATCTAGCGGATTTCAAACAACAGTTGAAAAAATCGACGACGATGATTAAACCACTACTATTAAATCAAAAAGTTGTGGCCGGATTGGGAAACATCTATGTTGATGAAGTTTTGTGGTTAGCCCAAATTCATCCAGAACAGCCAGCCAATACTTTGAGTGCTAAGACTGTTCAAAATTTGCGAAAGGCAATCATCGAAGTAATAACCAAAGCTAAAGAAGCTGGTGGTACGACAATTCGAACCTACTTGAACGCATTAGGGGAAGCCGGTCATTTTCAACAGGAACTGCATGTATATGGACAGACAGGTACACCTTGTTCAAGATGTGGAACACCGATTATTAAGATCAAAGTTGCTCAAAGAGGGACACATCTTTGTCCTCATTGTCAGAAACTAAAGAAGGTGTAGGGATGAGTTTTGTGTTAGGTATCACAGGTGGTATTGCTAGTGGAAAGTCAACAGTTGTGGATTTTTTCAAAGTGGAAGGCTTTCCTGTTGTAGATGGGGATATCGTTGCGCGAAAAGTAGTGGAACCTGGAACTGAAGGATTGAAGGTTTTGGAAAAGGTATTTGGTTCAGCGATTATTGAAAAAGACGGTCAATTAAACCGAAAAAAACTGGGCGATATTATTTTTCAGAATGAACAAAAGAGAGCATTGTTAAATGAAACACTAGAACCATTTATTCGAAGTGAGATTGAACGACAAGTTGAAGTCGCTAAAAAAAAGAGCGACTTAGTCATTGTAGATGTTCCATTGTTATACGAGGGAAATTATGAAGCGATGATGGATAAAGTAGCAGTGGTTTATGTTACACCAGAAATTCAATTAAAGCGTTTGATGGCAAGAAATGCTTTGTCAAAAGATGGTGCTTTGGAACGTATCAATAGCCAGCTCTCTTTAGAAGAAAAGAAAATGCGGGCGGATATCGTTATTGATAATTGCCGTTCACAAGAAACAACGCGTCAACAAGTTCTTAATTGGTTACAGGATAAAAAATTTGTTTCTTAAAGATTTCAGCGTCGTAGTATTACGACGCTTTTTTTAGCGAGCTGGTTATGGTAAACTCTTGTTATATAAACAAGAAAAATTTTTCTTTCGACAAATTTTTGTTTTTAAAAAACTATTCTATATAACAAAATAGATTTCATGTTTAGTCAGTGATCTTATTCAATATTAAGAAAGTGTAGGTGAAATTATGCGTTGTCCAAGATGTAATCATAATAATTCTCGAGTAATTGATAGCCGACAAACCGATGACGGGCGAGCGATTCGCCGTCGAAGAGAATGCGAAAGCTGCGGGTTCCGTTTTACAACTTTTGAACGCATCGAAGCAGCCCCTTTATTAGTTGTAAAACGCAACGGAGATCGTGAAGAATTTAACCGTGATAAAATTTTACGCGGGCTTATTCGTTCTGCTGAAAAGCGTCCAGTGGCAATGGAGCAAATGGAACAAATCGTGGATCACGTAGAAAATCGTGTACGCAGTATGGGAGAAAATGAAGTTCCGACAAGTCAAGTGGGAGAATTTGTCATGGAAGACTTGATGGAAGTTGATGAAATCGCCTATATTCGTTTTGCGAGTGTTTATCGGCAGTTCAAAGATATGTCCGTGTTCTTGAAAGAATTACAGGAGATCGTTGACAAAGCCAAGTCAACGGATGAAGAGTAGGGGGCATTTTTAGTGGCAGAAGAACTAAAACCCAGCACCTTTTATATGGTCTATGGTGAGCCACAATTTGACCAAAGTAAACAAGATGCTTTACTATATTTATATCAACCGATCATCGGAAGTACAGCGTTAAGTTTGTATCTGACTTTGACGAGTGATGTCACAATTGAAGGCACGAGCCCTAGCTTGATGCATACGGATTTGTTGGCGGCAGTAGATACTGGTTTGATGAATTTAGTGAAAGCACGGGAACATCTTGAAGGTATCGGTTTATTAGAAACCTATGAAAAAATAGATGATGAGCTTGGTATGAGCTTGATCTATCAATTGCGTTTGCCACTTAATCCAGAAAAATTTTTTCAAGATCCTTTGATGGCTTATTTATTGATGGAAAAAATTGGGCGACGTCGTTTTGAGCGCTTAGTTGAACGTTTTAAACCTAAGCTGTTTAATAGAAAAAAAGCCAAAAACATTACGAAACGTTTTCGTGAGGTCTATCGACTGGATGAGAAATCTTTTAGTAGTCAATCAGAGATTTTGGAACAGACGCAAGAAGATTTCTCTATTCATACGGATTTTGATTGGACCTTATTTAGTCAACAGTTGAAACGATTCAATTTGATTTTGAGTGTTGATGAGCGAGAAAAAATCCAAACATTCCAAACACTGTATGGAGTGAATGAACTAGATTTAGCTGAATTTGTAGCCAAAGCGGCTGCTGGTGAAAAAGCCGGTTTGAATTTTAATTATTTACGTCAGTTGATCAACAAAGAAAAAAGACCAAACGTTTCCTCTTCGTCTAAAGAAATAATTACAGACGGTTTAATGGTAACTGGCAGTTTTTCTCCGCAAGAATTAGAAATTATTGCACAAAGCAAAAAAATTGCACCTGTTACTTTCTTACGTGCAATTAAGCGTGAAAAAGGCGGATTTGAGACGAATACAGAGGTCAGACTTTTGGAAGAACTGATTGGACGTAACTTACTCCCTAAAAGTGTAATCAATATCATTATCAATTATATATTGGTGATTCAAAACCAAGCGGTTATCAATGCGAACTATTTAAATGCGATTGCTAATGATTGGGCGCAGAAAAAAATTACTACTCCAGAGGCAGCGATAACTCATGTAAGAGAGAATAATCAAAAATTAGTTCGAAAACCACAAACAAATCGTTCAACGTATCAAAAACGTGGCTCGGGTCGTAAAGAGTCTCTGCCAGAGCATATCAAACAACCGCCGAAGGAGTTAAAATTATCACCAGAGAAAGAAGCAGAATTGAACCGTAAGTTAGCAGAATATTTAAGTAAAGAAGGTGACGATTGATGGAAGATGTAGGAAAAGAATTGAATCGCATCATTAAAAGCCGCGGAGTCGATGGCCGCTATCGTCAAATGATGGAGGAAGTTTTAGCTGATCCAGATGTGCGTCAATTCATTGAAGAGCACAAAGAGAAGTTAGCACAAGAAGACATCGAGAAATCTTTTGCGAAATTATATGAATTTGTACAAGAAAAGAAAAAATACTTATCTTCTGATCCTACTATGATCGCGCCAGGTTATGAGCCGCAATTGAGTCTAAACTTTCATTTTATTGATGTGACCTATGTTCCAACCGATGAGTTGCTGCGTTTAAAACGTGAGGAAGAGATTCGAAATCGCGTGAATTCTTTAGATATGCCAAAAGATATTCGAAAAGCCTCTATCCGAACATTTGAAGTTACTTCTGGCCGAAGTGAAGCATTAGAGGCTTCGTTGGACTTTATTAATCAATATGAAGCTAGTCCCAAAATATTTCATAAAGCTTTGTTTCTAGTTGGTGATTTTGGTGTCGGGAAAACGTATCTGTTAGGAGCCGTTGCCCATGAATTAGCCGTCAAAGGGTTTGAAACGACACTTTTACATTTTCCGACCTTTGCTGGTGAAATGAAGCAAGCAATATCGAATGATAAAGTGGGGCCTAAATTAGATGGGGTAAAACGAGCACCAATCTTGATGATTGATGATATTGGTGCTGATTCCATGAGTGCTTGGATCAGGGATGAAGTGCTAGGGGTGATCTTGCAACATCGAATGCAAGAACAATTACCGACCTTTTTTTCCTCTAACTTTAATATGGATCAATTGGAACAACATTTGTCTGTTACACAAAGGGGAGATGAAGAACCATTGAAAGCAAAAAGAATCATGGAACGTATTCGATACTTAAGTAAAGAAATTTGGGTGGTTGGAGAAAATCGCCGAAATGGATAAAAAAGAAAATTTTCTTAGAAAAAGAGAAACGTCCTATTAAAAAGCGCTATCATTTAGCTCTTTTTTAAGGGCGCTTTTTTTAAGGAGTGTTATAATCAATTTTAGGATGTGAAAAAATGAACGCCAAAGATTTATCCCTTCGTTTACAGAAAGCTGCAGAATTTGTGCCACAGGCGGCTCGTCTAGCGGACATTGGATCGGACCATGCATACTTGCCAGTGGTTTTAATGTTGCAGAAGAAAATTTCATATGGGATTGCCGGTGAAGTTGTTATTGGACCTTACGAGTCTGCAAAAAAGCAAGTTGCCAAGAATGGTTTAGAACAAACAATCGATGTTCGATTAGCAAATGGACTTGATGCTGTAGAGTTAGATGATGACATTTCTGCTATTACTATTTGTGGTATGGGCGGTGTATTGATTCGTGATATTTTACAACGAGGTAAAGAAAAAAATCGTTTATCAGGGAAAGAACGACTGATTTTACAACCCAATGTAGGAGAACGCCAGTTACGAAAATGGCTGATTAACGAAAGCTACACGATCATTGATGAAGCGATCATTGAAGAAAACAATAAGATTTATGAAATAATCGTGGCAGAAAAACTTTCAGAGAAACCTGAATATTCAGCAAAAGAACTTTTTTTTGGTCCAATATTAGTAAAGAAAAAGAATGCTGTTTTTGTGGAAAAATGGCAGCATAAATTAGATAAGAGTGAAAAAATTTTAGCAAGCTTACACCAAAGTGATCAAGATGTCGCAAAAAAAATTCAAGAAGCCGCACAAGAGATTGAATGGATTAAGGAGGTACTTGCAGATGCAAGGAAATGAATTTATCCAACGTTTTAAGCAATATTGCCCCGAATGGTTAGCCGAAGACGGCGACCCTGTCGGTTTGCATATCGGTACTTTAAACAAAGAAGTTTCACGAATCATGATGAGTTTGGATGTTCGTCCCTCTGTTGTCGAAGAAGCGATTGCTAAAAAAATTGATCTGTTAATTGTTAAACATCCACCGATTTTTCGTCCAATTTCACGATTAACCACTGATGATGTTCAAAACAATATGTACGCGGACTTGATTAAGCACGATATCGCTGTTTATGCGGCTCACACCAATATGGATATCATTCATAATGGATTGAATGACTGGTTTTGTGAACGGCTAGCTGTTTTTAATACAGACTATCTGATTCACACTCACACTGTCAGGATGAAGAAACTGGCTGTGTATGTCCCGCAAACAGATGCAAAAAAGATGCGTCAAGTATTAGCGGATGCGGGTGCCGGTGAGCAAGGAAACTATCAAGCCGCATCCTTTACAGTAAATGGTACAGGCAGATTTACACCTAATAGTGAGGCAGATCCAACGATCGGATCAGCAAACGTGCCGGAACAAGTGCAGGAAAGTAAAATTGAAGTGATTTTTCCCGAGACAAATCAAGCAGAAGTTGTTTCAACAATGCTGAGATATCATCCATATGAGGAACCTGCTTATGATATTTATCAGCTTGATAATCTTGCTGAAAATTATGGAATCGGTCGTGTTGGGGAATTAAAAGAAGCAATGCCGACCAAAGATTTTATTGTAAAAGTGAAAAAAACTTTTGATTTAGAAGGCTTACGGGTCATTTACCCACATATTTTAAAGAAAACAATTAAACGAGTTGCTATCTGCGGCGGGAGCGGAGAAAAATTTTATCGTGATGCCTTAGCTGCGAAAGCAGACGTTTATATTACTGGAGATGTTTATTACCATACTGCTCACGACATGCAGGAGACGGGAATGTTAGTGATTGATCCTGGACATTATATTGAGTCCCTCTGTAAAGAAAGAATGGTGGCTCTATTTAACCAATGGAAAAATGAAGAGGACTGGAATGTTGATTTCCTTGTGTCTGAGACGTCCACAAATCCTTTTTCATTTAAATAAATAGCATTAAAGGAGAGAGTAAGATGTACGAAAATTTATTACCGCGTTTTTTAGATTATGTTAAGACAGAAACTCGTTCTGATGCGACAAGCACCACAACACCCACAACTCAAACACAGGTAGCTTTTGCTCATGAGCTGATGAAAGAATTAGAAAAAATCGGCATGCAGGATATTACTTATAATGAAAAAAACGGTTATGTGATTGCGACTTTGCCAAGCAATCTTGACAAAGAAACGCGGACTGTCGGTTTTATCTCTCACATGGATACAGCAGACTTCAATGCTGAAGATGTCAATCCGCAAATTGTTGAAAATTATGATGGTGAATCTACGATCAAATTGGATACAGATGGAAAATATACATTGAATGTAAAGGATTTTCCTAATCTAAAGAATTACGCTGGTCAAACATTGATCACTACAGATGGGTCGACATTACTTGGTTCAGATGACAAATCTGGGATCGCGGAAATTATGACAGCGATGGAATACTTGATCGGTCATCCTGAAATCAAACACGGGGAAGTGCGTGTTGGTTTTGGTCCGGATGAAGAAATCGGTATCGGTGCTGATAAATTTGATGTTAAAGAGTTTAATGCAGATTTTGCTTACACAATGGATGGCGGACCGATCGGCGAATTACAATATGAAACTTTCAGTGCTGCTCAAGCAGAAATAACGATGCATGGTAAAAATGTTCACCCAGGAACAGCTAAAAATACTATGATCAACGCTTTGCAAATGGCGATTGATTTTCATAATCAATTACCAGAAGACGAGCGTCCAGAAAAAACTGATGGGCGTCAAGGTTTTTATCATTTGTTGGCGTTAGACGGAAATGTAGAAGAAGCTAAAATGACTTATATTATTCGTGATCATGATCGTGAAAAATTTGAAGAACGAAAAAAAATGATTACAGATATCCAAGCGAAAATGAACAGTAATTTTGATCAAGAGCGTGTAGAAATCAACATGTATGATCAATACTACAACATGGGAGAAGTCATCGAAAAAGATATGAGTGTCATCGATTTGGCAAAAGGAGCGATGGAAGAAGTTGGTGTTACGCCAATTATCGAACCGATTCGGGGTGGTACTGATGGTTCTAAGATCTCATTTATGGGTATTCCTACACCAAACATTTTTGCAGGTGCTGAAAATATGCATGGACGTTTTGAATTTGTTTCATTACAGACCATGGAAAAGGCTGTTGATGTGATTGTGAAGATTATTGAAAACAACGCTAAATAATTTTTTTCTGAAAAAGCTTTGAGGAAACTTGAAGCTTTTTCTTTTTTTGCGCATTCGCATGTGGTAGGCTATAGCAATAAAGAAAAAAATGAGGCTAAAAAATGAAGTTTTCAATCAATCGTAAATTGATTCTAAATATTTTACTATTTGTTGTTATGATCGGTGTAATAGTTTTTGTGATTCGCGACTCTTTAAGCGATATTTTTACTGAACTTGGCAGAACCTCTTTACCGGTGCTTTTAGGTGTTACAATATTGGGATTGATCAGTCAAATAATTGAGGGGTACACTATCAAAAATATTGCTGGTGAGTTTAATTCGGAGTTTACTATTCGTGATGGTTTTTTCGCGTCGGCATATGCAACTTTTTATCGAGTGATTACTTTTGGAACAGGTTCGATCGTCTCTGAAGTGATCTATTATCATAAAAAAGATTTGAGGTATTCAGAGGGAACAGGGACAAGTGCTTTACGAATGGTTACATACAAAATAGCATTGATGATTTGGGCATTGTTCTTTTTGATTGTGAAAAGTGATGCGATTCAAAAACACATAGCGAATGGAATTTTTTTAGTTCTTGCGGGGATTCTCGTGACATTACTGATCATTTCGATGTTATTAGTTTTGAGTTTGAATATTAATGCCCAGGTGGTATTGGTTATTATCTGTAATCGATTATTTAAAAGTCAAAAGTTACGAGATATTGTTGACCAAGTGAATAATCAAGTTTATTCTCTGCGTGGAGCGATCAAAACATTTATTCGTGATCGCCATGCAGTTATTCGTGTGTTTTGCTCGAATATGGCAAAATTGGTTGTTTGGTACGCTTTGCCATTCTTCATTCTGGTACAGGATTATCCTGACATTGATCTATGGTTAACAGTCGCTTTGATCAGTTTTACTGTAATTTTAGGGGGTATTTTGCCAGCGCCTGGAGGAATTGGCGGTTTCGAATTTGTCTATGTACTCTTATTTAGGAATGTTGTTGGAAAGGTTGATGCTGTTTCTTCATTGCTGCTTTACCGCTATGCGACTTACTTATTACCATTTCTAGTTGGGATGGTTTATGTCCTGTTTAACAAACAGCGTCAGATTAATCATGAAATTAAAGAAGCAAAAAAAGAAGTGAACGATTAATTTCGTTAACTTCTTTTTTTAGTCCAACTTTTTGTAAAAAACTAAAGTTGATTGATAGTACTCATTAATAATGAACGACCAGTTTTCCAATCATTTTATCTTCTTCGACGAATTGATGTGCTTGGTAAAAAACCTCTGGAGAGAAACCTGGAATGATTTTTGTTAATGTACTTTGAATTTTTTTCTCTTGTAACAAGCGAACAAGCAGTTCTAAGATGGCTCCCTGTGAGTTTAGATTAAAGTCATAATCGGTTTTTGCAAACATATATTCCCAGTCAAAACTGCCCGACTTTTTTTTTAATTTAGCTAGGTCAAGATCTTTATTTGATTCTACGATCGACCCAAGATGTCCAAAAGGTTCTAGTAAATCACTCATTTCTTCAAAATAGTGATCTGTAGAGTGGAGAATCAAAATATAGGGCAAAGTAGGATAACCAATCCGTTTTAGTTGTTTAGTCAAATCTTTATGGTGATCAATGATATGGTCAGCGCCCATTTTCTTTGACCAAACCTTGCTTTCTTTACGTGATGCGGTAGTAATCACTGTTAGTCCAGCCCACTTAGCTAATTGAGTGGACACCGATCCGACGCCGCCAGCTCCGTTGATAATCAGTAATGTTCCTTCATTTTTCCCTTCTTCGGGAGTTAGGCCCATTTTTTCAAACAGCATTTCGTATGCCGTAATAAAAGTCAATGGCATTGCGGCTGCCTCGTCCGTAGAAATTCCGCTTGTTAATTTTGCGACGATACGAGAATCGATAACTTGATTTTCACTATAACTGCCAAATCTTTTAGTAGTGCCAGCGAAAAGAACTCGATCGCCAACTTCAATATTTTTAACCTCGCTGCCCAAGTGAGTCACGATACCAACACTGTCAAAGCCTAGTACATGGGGTTGAGGTGTTCCTTTACCGCTTTGTCTCAATTTTGTATCTACTGGGTTAATGGAAACCGCCATATTCTTTACGACAAGATCAAATTTATTTAATTTAGGAAGCATCACTTCATAGGTTTCAAAATGGTTTCCGTTCGAAAGGTGAAACCCTTTTTCGAACCCAATCACACGAGAAATCATTGAATCACTCTCTTTCTAGTAATGAGAGAATTGTAGCATTATTTTGTTTTTCTTCATAATAATAAACTTTGATTTTGATGAGTTTATTGTTTGACCTTAACTGACCAACGTTATATACTAATGTTTGTAAACTATTAATTATGTTGGAGGTATGTTTATGAATATCGAAAAAATGACGACAACTTTACAAGAAGCGATCGCTGAGGCGCAGCAGATTGCGGTTACAAGGCATCATCAAGAAATCGATATCGCCCATGTATGGAAGATATTTTTACAGCCTAATCACTTTGGTCGAAATTTTTATACAGACGCTGGTATTGATGTTGATCAATTTGAACACGAAGTAGATAAAGCGTTGGAAGACTATCCAACAGTTAGTGGAGGTAATGTCCAATACGGTCAAAACCTCAGCCAAAATCTATTCAATTTATTAAACGAAGCGGATAAATTGCGTGAAAAATTTCAAGATGATTTCTTATCAACGGAAATCGTCCTCTTGGCGTTAATGAAATTAAAAAATTATTCCTTGACAAAATATTTGAATCAACAAGGATTAAATGAAAAAGAGGTACAAAAGAATATTGAAGATATACGAGGAGGGGATCGAGTGACCTCGCAAAATCAAGAAGAAACCTATAAAGCATTAGAAAAATACGGTGTTGATCTAGTTCAACAAGTCAAAAATGGGAAGCAAGATCCGATTATTGGTCGCGACGAAGAAATTCGCGATGTGATTCGAATTCTTTCACGAAAAACTAAAAATAATCCCGTTTTGATTGGTGAACCTGGTGTTGGTAAAACTGCTATCGTTGAAGGATTAGCACAACGGATCGTACGAAAAGATGTTCCAGAAAACTTAAAAGATAAAACTGTTTTTTCCTTGGACATGGGTTCACTGATCGCTGGTGCTAAATTCCGTGGTGAATTTGAAGAACGTTTAAAGGCAGTTTTGAAAGAAGTGAAGAAATCAGACGGTAGAATTTTACTGTTTATTGACGAAATCCACAATATCGTTGGTGCGGGAAAAACAGAAGGTAGCATGGACGCCGGAAATATCTTAAAACCAATGTTAGCTCGCGGCGAACTGCATTTGATCGGTGCCACAACATTAGATGAATACCGTCAATATATGGAAAAGGATAAAGCGTTAGAACGCCGCTTTCAAAAAGTCTTAGTAAAAGAGCCAACTGTTGAAGACACTATCAGTATTTTACGTGGATTGAAGGAACGTTTTGAAATACATCACGGGGTAAATATTCATGATAATGCTCTAGTAGCAGCGGCTACACTATCAGATCGCTATATTTCGGATCGTTTCTTACCAGATAAAGCGATCGATTTGGTTGATGAAGCGAGTGCCAGTATTCGAGTAGAAATGAATTCGATGCCGACGGAACTTGATCAAGTGACGCGTCGTTTGATGCAGTTAGAAATCGAAGAGGCTGCTCTAAAAAAGGAAAGCGACGATGCAAGCAAGAAACGTTTGGAAAATTTACAAGAGGAACTGGCGGATCTTCGAGAAGAAACCAATGCGATGAAACTGCAATGGGAAACAGAAAAAGAAGAAGTTAACGTCGTTTCTAATAAACGGGCGGAAATTGATCAGGCTAAGCATGAATTGGAAGACGCAGAAAATAATTATGATTTGGAACGAGCTGCGGTTCTTCGTCATGGAACGATTCCTAACCTAGAAAAAGAGTTAGCTGAATTGGAGGAAAAGAACCAAAAGAGTGACATCAAAATGGTTCAAGAATCCGTGACGGAAAATGAAATCGCACAAGTTGTCGGACGATTGACAGGTATTCCCGTAACTAAATTAGTTGAGGGAGAACGGGAAAAACTGTTGGGCTTGAATCGCACGTTGCATAAACGCGTGATCGGGCAAGATGAAGCGGTAGATGCTGTAAGTGATGCTGTATTACGTTCGCGTGCTGGTCTTCAAGATCCGAATCGTCCATTAGGCTCCTTTCTATTTTTAGGACCCACTGGTGTTGGTAAAACCGAATTAGCAAAGGCTTTAGCAGAGAACCTATTTGATTCAGAAGATCATATGGTGCGGATCGATATGAGTGAGTACATGGAAAAACACTCTGTGTCGCGACTTGTAGGAGCGCCTCCTGGTTATGTCGGTTATGAAGAAGGCGGGCAACTGACGGAAGCGGTTCGTCGAAATCCGTATACGATTATTTTGTTAGACGAAATTGAAAAAGCCCATCCTGATGTGTTCAATATTCTATTGCAGGTATTAGATGATGGTCGTTTGACTGATTCTAAAGGACGTTTAGTTGATTTCAAAAATACGGTATTGATCATGACTAGTAATATCGGATCGCAAGTATTATTGGATGGTGTGACCACCGAAGGAGAAATTCCAGAAACAACGAAAGAACAAGTTTTAAGTATGTTGCGAGGGCATTTTAAACCAGAATTTTTGAATCGAATCGATGATACGATCCTATTTACTCCGTTAAGTTTGGAGGATGTGAAGGCGATCGTTGAAAAAATTGTACAACATTTGTCTCACCGATTGGAAGAACAAGAAATCCAATTAGATATTACAGAAGATGCAAAGAGCTGGATTGCAGAAAAGGCATACGAACCACAATATGGTGCACGACCTTTGAAACGGTTTATCACAAGGGAAGTAGAAACACCATTAGCGAAAGAAATCATCGCTGGGCGGGTAATGCCAAAAACAAAAGTTTCAATCGAATTATTCGAAGATCAACTAGTGTTTCAAAATCAATCAACGGACGCATAAAAAAATTATGTAAACTTAAAATGATTCAAAATTAATAGTGGGCCAGCGGGAATTTTCTAAAAGCTGTTCCACTATTTTTTTATTTCCATAGAAATAAGGTAGATACAAAAAAATCAAGCCCTTTAAAAGTAAAACATAACAACTTTTTCATTACGCATGTTACGAAGTAATGACAAATTAGTGAATTTGTGATGTTTAAATTGTTTGTTAATTGTTCTTGGATTATACTTTTATAGTAATTAAAAATGAAGAGCTCTGTAAAGGTTTCTTGGAGGTATATAATGAACCAATTTAAAACCCGTACTGAAAAATACAATTATATAAGAACGCAACAAAAAGAAAAACGTATGAAGGTAGTGAAAAGAACAGTGCCTTTATTAGGAACGGCAATGATTCTTTCACCAGCTGTTTTGACCATGAATACGGTAAAGGCCAGCGCTACAGAAACTGGTCAAGCTCAAAATCAATCTGCGTTCATTGAACAATTGGGTGCTTCAGCAATGCAAGTTTCAGCATCAAGTGATCTTTATGCATCAATTATGGTGGCTCAAGCATTGGTTGAAACTGGCTTTGGAACATCTCAATTGTCTGCTGCACCTTATTATAATTTATTTGGTGTAAAGGAGTATAATGGCGGTTCTTCGGTAACCATGAGCACGCAGGAATATTTAAATGGACAGTGGGTAACTATGAACGAACCGTTTGCTGTTTATAGTAGCTATGCCGAATCCTTTCAAGCGCATGCTAGTCTGCTAGCTAGTTCTTATTATGCGGGTGCTTGGAAAAGCCACACAAACAGTTATCAGGATGCAGCTGTATACTTAACAGGTCGCTATGCAACAGATCCAAGCTATGCCAGTAAGTTGATCTCTTTGATTCAAACATATAACTTAACTCGTTTTGATACACCGGGAGCGGGTACAGCGGTGCAGGCGACAGATCAAGCTCAGTCTACCGTTGATCAAACAGCGCAGGCGGATTCTTCGACATCACAATCAAGTGGTCAATCCTATACGGTTCAATCAGGAGATTCAATCTGGGGAATCGCTGAAAAATTCGGGATTAGTGTCAATCAATTATTGGCAGATAATGGCTGGAGTTCTGATACAACGATTATGCCAGGAGATACAATCGTCATTTAGCTTTTTAAAGATGGAGCAAATTGCTCCATCTTTTTGTCGTCCAACATTATTCTTTCGGTAAAAACGATCCTATAGTATATCTTGAGCAAATCATTTTTAGTTTAATGAGCGAGAGAAATGCCTATATAAGTTTTTAAAAGTCGAAATTCTCGCATCTTTTCTCATTATTCGTTAAGATAACTTACATAAGGTAAGAAATGGAGCGAGGGAAAATGACAAAAATTTATAATTCAATTTTAGAGACAATTGGCGAAACACCTATCGTAAAACTTGGACGTATGGCAACAGAGGATATGGCACAGATTTATGTCAAAGTAGAATCATTTAATCCTGGCGGTAGTGTAAAAGATCGGATTGCATTAAGGATGATTGAAGATGCAGAAAAGACTGGTAAGTTAAAACCTGGAATGACAATTATTGAACCAACCTCAGGAAATACGGGGATTGGTTTAGCAATGGTGGGTGCTGCAAAAGGATATCCTGTGACTTTAGTTATGCCTGAAACAATGAGTGTTGAACGTCGTAAATTGATGCAAGCCTATGGGGCCAATTTAGTTTTAACGCCTGGACCAGATGGAATGAAAGGTGCAATTGCAAAAGCCAATCAGCTTGCAGAAGAAAATGCTGGATTTGTACCGGAACAATTTGATAATCCGGCTAATCCCAAAGTTCATGAAGAAACGACAGCTAAAGAGATCGTTAATGCTTTTGAAAAAAATGGTTTAGACGCCTTTGTAGCTGGAGTTGGTACTGGTGGTACTATTACCGGTGTAGGAAATGAATTGAAGCGTATGTATTCAGATATCAAAATATATGCCGTAGAGCCAGAAGAGTCACCTGTTTTAGAAGGCGGTCAACCAGGACCGCACAAAATACAAGGGATCGGTGCAGGGTTTGTTCCAAGTATTTTAAATACTAATATTTACGATGCTGTATTGCCTGTAAATGCTAGTAACGCGATGGAAACTGCACGAGAAATTGCGAAAAAAGAAGGGATTCTAGTAGGAGTTTCTTCTGGAGCTGCACTATTTGCGGCGATAGAAGTAGCCAAAAAAATGAATTCGGATCAAAAAGTATTGGTTTTATTACCAGACAACGGTGAACGCTACCTGTCTACTGAGTTATTCCAATTTAACCAATAAGTTTATGAAAAACATTAATTTTTGAATCCAGCTAGTATTTCCCCTCAGATAATAGTATCATTTTAATATAGAATACAAATAGGAGGGGCTTATATGGTAAATGAGGCAGTCGATCGAGCGGTCAAAGAATTGAAGGCCGGCGGAGTCAGGATTACGCCACAGCGTTATGCCATTTTAGAGTATTTGATCCAGTACCGTAATCATCCAACAGCTGATGAAATTTTTCGTTCACTAGAGAGCCGCTTTCCGAATATGAGTGTGGCTACCGTATACAACAATTTGAGGAAATTCGTTGAGATCGGAATTGTGCAAGAGATGAATTATGGTGATGCAGCAAGTCGGTTTGATTTTACGAATCAACAGCACTACCATGCAATTTGTACAGAGTGTGGAAAAATCGTTGACTTTTTCTACCCTGGCTTGGAAGATGTTGAAATGGCATCTAGCAAACTAACTGGTTACCAAATCAATAAGCATCGTTTAGAAGTATATGGCTTATGTCCAGATTGCCAAAAAGCTGAGGAATAATTCCTCAGCTTTTTATTTTCATTTAAGATAACAGAAATCCCGTTTTAGCTAATGAGAGAAATCACATAAAAATATGACAACGTTTGCACTGATTTTTATTAAAAGAACTTTTTGAAGAGAATATATAAAACTAAAATGAAAGTATTCTTATCTAATAATGCTGTTATTTCAGCGTTTTTAGATATTTTTTTTTTAGTTAAATGAAGACACATTCAAAATATATGAGATATCAATAACACTTCAAGCACGATCGTTGCTTAAAAAAAGCATTGTGATATATTAAACTTGTTCCGAAGTTAAAGAACTTCGATAATAATTCTATAGGAGTGATTTACCGTGAAAATTGGCGTAATTAAAGATCCAAAACAAGGTGAGGCACGTGTAGGCATGACACCTGAAAACGTTAAGATTTTAGTAGAGGCAGGAAATGAAGTACTAGTTGATGATAATGCTGGTGCTGGTTCAGGTTTTACTAATGAACAATATGTAGAAGCAGGTGGTAAAATTGTCGATACTGATACTGCTTGGAATGCTGATCTAATTGTAAAAGTTAAAGAACCAATGGAAAGCGAATATCACTATTTCAAAAAGGGACAAATTATTTGGGGCTTCTTACATTTAGCTGCAAATAAAGCTTGTGTCGAAAAAATGATGGAAGTTGGTGTAACGGCTTTATCTGGCGAAAATATTTCAATCAATGGTGTTTTAGAATTATTAAAACCGATGAGTGCGATCGCTGGGCGTCGTGCAGTTAACCTAGGTCAATACTATTTAGAAAAACAACATGGCGGCGAAGGAATCTTGCTTCCAGGAATCGATGGAGTCGAAGCCGGAACAGTTGTCATCTTAGGCGGTGGTAACGCAGCTGAAAATGCAGCGGATATGGCAGTTGGCATTGGTTGTCGTGTAATTATTCTTGAAGTGAATGAAAACCGTATCAAACAATTACAAGATCGCTACAAAGACCATAATGTAGACGTGATCGTTTCAAATACTGAAAACTTAGAAGAAAAAATTAAAGAAGCGGATGTATTCATTTCGACTGTTCTAATTCCAGGAGCTAAACCACCAAAATTGGTTAAGGAATATATGGTTGAATCAATGAAGCCCGGTTCTGTGATCGTGGATATTGCTATTGACCAAGGTGGAACAGTTGAAACAATTGACAAACCAACGAATCATGCTGATCCTGTCTTTACTAAGCACGGAGTTATCCACTACGCTGTACCTAATATGCCAGGTGCTACACCAAGAACAGCAACGATCGCATTAGCTAAAGGAAATATTTCATTTCTTAAAGATGTTAGTGTGAAAGGATTAGATGAGGCATTGAAGTCTGATGAATCATTAGTATCAGGTTTGAGTGTATACAATGGCAAAGTCGTTTCTAAAGCTTTAGCAGATTCAATCGATGTTACTTATACCGAAGTAGGAGATGTTCTGTAATGACTGACACAATGACAAAGTTACCTGTATCTATTGAAGATATTCATGAGGCAAAGAATGTTGTTAAACAATACGGTCGTGTAACACCATTGATTCAATCAATGTTTCTGACTGCTCAAACGGGCGGCCAAGTATTCTTGAAATTGGAAAATATGCAATTAACTGGTTCATTCAAATTCCGTGGTGCGTTCAATAAAATCGCTCATTTAACACAAGCGGAAAAAGATAAAGGTGTCATTGCCGTTTCTGCTGGAAATCACGCGCAAGGTGTAGCTTTAACTTCTAAATTATTAGGAATTGAAAGTACAATAGTTATGCCTGAAACCGCACCAAAGGCGAAAGTTGAAGCAACAGAAGGTTACGGCTCTAAAGTTATTCTTCATGGCTCTGGTTTTGATGATGCGAAAGCTTATTGCGAAAAAATCGTTGAAGAAACGGGTGTAACATATATTCCTCCTTACGATGATGAATTTGTAATGGCGGGCCAAGGAACGATTGGTCTTGAAATTTTAGATTCAATCTGGGATGTTGATACGGTTATCGTTCCTGTTGGTGGTGGCGGACTGATTGCTGGAATTGCTGTCGCAATGAAGACTTTCAATCCGAACATCAACATTATTGGTGTTCAAGCTGATAATATCCACGGTATGACGGCTTCTTTCCGTGCTGGTCATAAAGTAGGATACAAAAAAGCTGCGACGATTGCTGACGGCTGTGCGGTAGAATTTCCGGGGAATCTTACGTTTGAAGTAGTTGAAGAATTAGTAGATGATATGGTAACTGTTTCTGAACAAGAAATTGAACTTGCCATGAAAGATTTGATCCAACGGACAAAAATCGTTGTGGAGGGTGCTGGTGCATTGGCTACAGCAGCTATTCTTTCTGGTAAAGTGGATAACTATGTGAAGGGTAAAAAAGTCGTTGCTGTCGTATCTGGCGGAAACGTTGACTTGAATCGTATCACTGATGTTATCGGACATTTCTCAGTCGCCAATGAATTGAAGTAGCTGAACGATAACTAAATCTGATGCTTTTTTAGGAAAAAACTTAACAAAATAAAAGCCGAACGACTATGAACTATCGTAATCGAAAGTTTATGGCCGATCGGCTTTTTTGTTAAGACAGATCTATTTGAATAACCATGGAAACAAAATACCTAAATAATTGTTTTTTCAATCTTTTAGATTGGATGGTAAACTCCGCTTTAAGAATAAACTGTTACGTAATTAGAAAAATAATTAGCGTTGAAATGTTTCTCAACATACAAGTAGGAATGAAATACTGTTTAGGCGTCATAATCCTTTTTGAATAAATAAACGCCGCTCACAATAGAGACTATAAAGGCTAGTAAAACCACCAGTATTGAACCAACCTCGGAATCACGCCACAGTAAACCACCGGTGTTGATTCCCCATAGGCTGAAAATTAACGTTGGCAGCGCAAGCAAAAGCGAGGCTGTATTAAGAAACTTCATTAATTGATTCAAACGATTGTCCATCATACTGTCAATTAGTCCACTAATAGAACTTAACATCTCACGATAGATTTGAACTGAAGTCGTAGCTTGTTTTGTTTGCAGTTCGATCTCAATTGCTAGATCGCGATCAGAGGAGACTAGGCTAGAATCTAAAAAGATGTGTAATTGTTCTGCGTTGTTCTTTTAGCAGATTATCAATATATACTAAATTTTTTTCAGTGTGAGTAGTTTTTTCTAGAATATTCTTGTTTGATCCGTAGGAGGTCCCTTGGCTGATTTCCTCAATTGTTTTTCTCTGCTTACGCAGAAAAGTTAAATAATGTTCATTGATAATTTGCAAAGTATGCAGGATCAAACCTGCTTTAGTGAAAATTTCAGATGTGTAATTGTCCAAGACCTCATTAATCAGCGACTGTTCACTTACGGTAATCAAAACATCTGATGATAGAAAGACAGTCACTGCTGCTGATAGTGATTCTGGCTCATCAATGGACTGAATATCGATAAAGAGCATTAAACAAAGCGGCTTTTTATCTTCCGTTTGATATCTTTTAAAAAAGTAAACGTTAGAATATTTCTCTCCGAGAGAAAAGAAATTTTTAGGTAGTTCATAAGTTTCATGTAGTAATTGCTTCTCACGGTCAGTGGGATTAGAAACCGATAACCAATTTCCTTTACGAGTATTTTTCTGCACACCATCACTTGTAATAGAAAAGAAATTAATCAACGAAAAGAACCTCCTTATGTTAAATAGTAGTATTTATCTAATCATCTCAAATGGACTGTTAATTGCCAAATTTTTTGAATTGTAGAACCACTTGCGAGTATTTCTTTCTACCTATAGTAGATAATGATTTCGATAAAAGTGAGACAATCATTTAATTCAACTATATTTCTTCTCATTTGAAATAATTCTAGTTTACAGAAAAATTGTATCTGATATAATAATCTTCATATTTCATAAACTTCAATGAAAATTTCATTGGAAGTGAACTTATATATCGTCATAATATGGATGACAGTTTCTACCTTGTGCCGTAAACGCAAGACTATAAGTAAAAAATGTACGGTTGCGTATCTTTTTTGCTTTGCAGATGAGGTGCGTTTTTTGTAGTATCAAAAAACGACAAAAAATGAGAAGCTGTCTTCATGAATTTAAAAACGCTTGATAATTACCGATATAAAAGCAAGTCGTATGAAGTTTTCGGCAGAAAAAAGGCTTAATTCATAGTCTTTTGACAGTCTTCTACAGTTATTAA
>Ga0153985_1000016_pt1 | contig 55669 bp, 48 predicted proteins | sample TSGA069MetaG_FD_104715 | JGI IMG/M metagenome (GOLD analysis project Ga0153985, IMG submission 104715) | Attine ant fungus gardens microbial communities from Georgia, USA - TSGA069 MetaG | ecosystem: Host-associated > Fungi > Mycelium > Unclassified | place: USA: Georgia, Alexander Wildlife...
ATCCATCGCTTTCTAATATTTTTAGATGTAGTGAACAAAATATTCAATGTGGCATTTCTTCCCTACGTTATTAATTAAAATATTTACTAATCTGATTTCATTAAATCCCAAAACAACTAAAAGAAGCAAAACAAAAAGCATTAACAATAATGATTGTTAACGCTCTTTGCTTTACTGTTATTTGTGGTTAGTGAGAACATTTTGAGAACCAAACTTGATTTTTCTTTAAATTTGCACAAAAAAGATTTGATAGAAACGTTGATATTAAAGGATATTTCAATTAGTTAACCTAAAATTATTGTTTACGCTAAAAACATGAACTTGCGAAAATTTTCTGTTTAATCGATCGTTCGGCGAAAAGCCTTTAATTTGACTTTGAATTTTTCTAACGTCTGCTCGGTTTCTTTCTCGATGCGTTCGGTTTCATAATAGGCAACCATATCATGGTAGAAAGACAGCATCGACTCACCAAAGCGTAATGCCGAGATCTCGTACATCTTCCTAGAAAGAACTTCGGGATCAGCAGGAATCTTTTGTTCATAATAATCAATAAATGCTTTTGCGAAATCCCGATCACTCTCAAAGGTGACGCCTAACGATGGATCATCGATCAAGGTGTTTAAGTAATCATTGCCTTCAACGACTAATGGGGTCCCAGCAGCCATTGCTTCCGTGTATGTCAGTCCTTGTGTTTCTGAAGTGGAGGCACTGACGAAGTAATCGGCAGCGTGGTAATAGATCGCCACTTTATCATTCGCCACTTCGCCGACAAATTGAACATGGTCAGTTAGCGCCATATCCACCACTTTTTCTTCTAATTTTTCTTTATGCGGACCTTTCCCAACGATCACTAATTGCGCATCAGGAATCTTGGTTAGAATTTCCGGCATTCCATCGATGATCGCTTGGATATTCTTTTCATAAGAAATACGACTGAGAGAAAGCAGCATGGGTTGATCCTCAGTGATGCCTAATTTCTCCCGCAATTCTTTTTTCATTTCAGATGTAATGTCCGGTCGACGAAACTTCTCGACTTCGATCCCTGTGGGGATGATCCGCATCGGTGAAACCACACCATACCCCCTCAGCGTATCGATGACTCGTTCACTTGGACAAACAACACCTGTCGAGTGGTTGGCAAATAGCCGCGAAAGATATTTCACGTGAGACGGCCGTAAGACCTTCCCATTGGCGATGTAGTGCAAGTAGTCTTCATACATCGTATGGTAGGTATGGATCACAGGAATTTGCAATTTGCGCCCCACCATTTTCCCTAACATCCCAGAGCCAAACTCGGTATGGGTATGGATCAATTCCAACTCTAACTCTTTGGCGATCAAATAGGCATACAACATGCCGCGCACTACGATTCGCCGATCTTTGAAGGACACAAACGGGACACTTGGCATGCGAATGATATCTTCTTCGTCTAGATCAGCATTGGGATCGGTCGTAGTAAAGATATACACTTTATGGCCTTTTTTCTCAAGCTCTTCTTTCAATGTCTTGATCGATGTCGCCACACCACTTACCTGGGGGAAGTAGGTGTCTGTAAAAAATCCGATTTTCAAAACGGTACCTCCAAACTTTACATTAGTTTCTTTATTCCGTATTCATCACTTTTGTATAAACTTCTTTTAGCTCATATCCGATTTCATCAATACTCTTTTGCTTGGCCGTTTCATAACCCGCTTCACTTAACTGTGGCAACGTGCCATCTACGATTCCTTTGATTTTCTCGATAAACCCTTGATTGGTTTTCTCCATGTATGCATTGTGCCCATTGCTTAGCCACCCTTTATATACTGGAATATCCCGAACAAGCACATTTTGGTGGCTGGCTAACGCCTCAAGGACCACGATCCCTTCTGTTTCTTCATAGGAAGGAAAGAAGAACAGATCAGCCGCTGAATATGCCCCTTCGATGATGTCTCCTTTGATATAGCCGGGAAACAGCACATTTTCTGGATGGTCTTCATTGACAAGGTCGCGAATCTGCTTAGGAATCGTCATCATTGGTGTATGACCAAACCAGATAAACGTATATTCAGGCAATTGTCTAGCTATCTCTACAAAATCAAGAATGCCTTTTCGTTCAAAAAACAAGCCGACCGATATAATGACTTTTTGATCAGGTAAAAGCTGAAAATACTCACGAAAGGCTTTTTCTTTCTCATGATCCGGCTGATATTTGTCAAGATCGATCCCGTTTGAGATCGCTTCGATCGGCACTTGGATACCATACCCTTCCAAAAGTTCTTTCGAATAAGGGGTCGGGGTGATCAATTGATCGGCTCTGGAATAAAGATTGATCAAATATTTTTTATATAATGGCGAAAGCTGATTTGAACCGATAAATGAATTCCGAAAATCCTCTTCTGTAGAATGGGCATGGTAAATCACTTTTTTTCCTTGTCTTTTGGCTTTATTGACCATATGCATACTATTGATTCCATACGTGTTGATGTGAAGAATGTCATAATCCTCATCATTTTTATCAAGAGTAAAAGGAATCCCGACAGATGTCAGCGCTCGTTGCTGATGGGCCAATGCGCGACCGATACCTGATTTAGCTAATAATTTTTCTCCTTCAAAATAAAGAAGTACTTTCAAAGATGATTCCTCCTTGGAAATGCTTATATCTGATATTAGTATACCATAGGCGATCGCAGAGATACTCCTACCATGGTCCTAGATTTTGTTCCCCATTTAACCATGATACGGGAAAAACTCAGGGAATCATAGCTTAATTCCAAGATATGACAAAACTGTTCGTTTTCTGAAAAAAGTAGTAAGTTGTTGCAAGTCAAATCAAACAAAATGTCTTCTTAAAACAAAAAAAGGCAACAAGCAAAAATTGCTTGTTGCCTAGAAATGATTATTTTACATACTGTTCGATTAACTCTACAACTTCTTCCATTGTATCGCAATCTTCTAAAGCACGTTTTGCTAATTCTTGCATGTCAGTGGTTGACAAACGTTTCATTAAGCTACGTGTTTTCAGAACAGATGTTGCACTCATTGAGAACTCATCTAAGCCCATACCTACAAGAAGTGGCACAGCAGTTTGATCGCCGGCCATTTCTCCACACATACCAGCCCATTTGCCTTCAGCATGCGCTGAATCGATCACGTTTTTGATCAAGCGTAAGATGGATGGGTTGTATGGTTGGTACAAGTAAGACACGCGTTCATTCATGCGGTCTGCAGCCATTGTGTATTGGATCAAGTCATTGGTACCAATACTGAAGAAGTCAACTTCCTTCGCAAACTTGTCTGCTAAGACAGCTGCTGCTGGAATTTCGATCATGATTCCGACTTGGATCTCGTTAGAAATCTCAACGCCTTCGTCAATCAATTTTTGACGCTCTTCTTCATACATTTTCTTCGCTGTACGGAACTCTTTCAATGTTGCCACCATTGGGAACATAATACGTAAGTTACCATGAGCAGAAGCACGTAACAACGCACGAAGTTGGGTACGGAACATGTCGTCCCCAAGTTCAGACAAGCTGATACGCAATGCACGATAGCCTAAGAAAGGATTCATTTCATGAGGCAATTTTAAGTAAGGAAGTTCTTTATCGCCACCGATATCCATTGTGCGGACAACCACTGGTTTTCCAGCCATTCCTTCTAGAACTGCTTTATACGCTTTATATTGGTCTTCTTCTGTTGGGAAATCAGGAGAATCCATGTACAAGAATTCAGTCCGGTATAAACCGACTGCTTCTGCACCATTGTTGTGGACACCTTCTAAATCTTTTGGTGTACCAATGTTCGCAGCTAATTCAAAGTGCTTACCATCAGCCGTAACTGTTTCAGCATCTTTTAATTTTTCCCACTCTGCTTTTTGATCTGCGTAGGCTTTCCCAGCTTCAACAAATTCAGCCGCTTGGTCATCTGTCGGGTTGACGATAACGTCACCGATAATGCCGTTAACAGCTAAGATGTCGCCCGCTTTCACTTTTGCAGTGATCTCCATCGTTCCAACGATTGCTGGGATTTCAAGAGAACGTGCCATGATTGCGGAATGAGAAGTACGTCCACCGATATCTGTTACAAAAGCTTTAACAAAGTTGCGGTCTAATTGTGCGGTATCACTTGGTGTCAAGTCATGCGCAACAACGACTACTTCTTCGTTGATCATTGAAGGATTAGGCAAAGTCACATTCAACAAATGCGCCAAGATACGTTTAGCAACATCTTTGATGTCAGCTGCCCGTTCTTGCATGTAAGCATTGTCATCCATTGCTTCAAACATACCAATATACATGTCAGTAACTTCTTTCAATGCAGCTTCTGCATTGACTTTGTTATCTGTCACGTTTTGTTTGATTTGACCGATCATCTCAGGATCTGAAAGAACCATTAAATGAGCATCAAATACTTGTGCTTCTGCTTCACCTAAAGTTTGCGCTGCTTTGTCGCGGATTTGTTGTAATTCCGCTGTTGACTTCGCTAACGCATCATCTAAGCGTGCTTCCTCTGCTGCAGTATCTTCAACTGATACTTTTGAAAAAGATAAATCAGGTTGTACTAACAGGTAGGCTTTCGCAACGGCTACACCATCACTAGCAGCAATTCCTTTTAGCATCTCAACCATTATTCAGACAAACCTTCTTTTTTCATTGTTTCTACGATTGCAGCGATTGCATCTGCTTCGTCAGCACCTTCAGCAGTGATAGTTACATCAGAACCTTGGCCAACACCTAATGACATTACGCCCATGATTGATTTAAGGTTTACTGATTTACCTTTGTACTCTAAGTTGATATCAGAGTTGAATTTGCTTGCTGTTTGAACCAATAATGTAGCTGGACGTGCGTGAATCCCTGTCTCAGCAACTACGTGAAAATCTTTCTTTTCCATATTGATCAATCTCCTTTATGATACGTTTTTTTGTGTGAAGGCAAAATTTCCATGCATGCAATGATACCCGAAAAAAATCGCCCTTTCAACTGTTAAGATTACCATTTTTTTCCTCGATAGACAACCGTTTTCTCTTAAATAAACGATTGAAATAAATGTCCTATTTATTTTCTTGCACGTAACGGTAGATGATCTTCCCATTTAACCCCGCTTCTCCGACAAAAGAAGACCGGTCTTCCAACTGGAGCCAGACATCTCTAAACGCCAGAAATTCCGGCTGTTGGACAATCAATTCTTGGATCTCTCCATTACGTAAACGTACTACTTCTGCAGCAAAATCTCTGTTCTCCAACGTCTATTCTCACCTCTTTCTTTCTATTATATAGGAATTACTTTTTATTTAAAAGACCGCTTCTATAAGTGAAATCGAAGGGAAAATTTTTAAAGGTAAAATTCTTGCAGTCTGACAAAAAGTTAGTATAATAGAATTATGGTCAGTAAAGGTCAATAACACATTACCTTGAAGGTGACCGTTACTTTGCCCACAGCCCCTTTTCTTTTACAAGCAATCAAATGCGCCGTAAAATAGGGTTGTTGGAACAAATATGAAAGGTCGTGAATCTATGCTTTGTCAAAATTGCGGCAAAAATGAAGCTTCAATTCATTTATATGCCAATGTCAATGGTCAAAGAAAACAACTCGATTATTGTCAAAGTTGTTACCAAAAAATAAAAGCACAATCTGGGAATGCTGCAGCTGCAATGGCGCAAGATCCTTTTGGATTTGGCAATCTTGATGATTTATTCCGTCAAATGTCTCGTCAAATGCAGCAAGGAAATCCCCCTTATGAACAAACCCCACCGACACAAACTGGCGGTAACGGTTTTGTTGGCGGGCAACCACCACGCAATAACCAAGCGCCTGCGGGTCTGCTGGGAGAATATGGCATCAATATCACTCAAATGGCTCGTGATGGTGAAGTCGATCCAGTGGTCGGTCGTGATTCAGAAATCAAACGCGTGATCGAGATCCTTAATCGCCGAACCAAGAATAATCCTGTATTGATTGGTGAACCTGGGGTTGGGAAAACTGCCGTTGTTGAAGGGTTAGCCCAAAAAATCGTTGATGGTGATGTGCCACAAAAATTGATGGAAAAAGAAGTTATTCGTTTGGACGTTGCGTCGCTTGTTCAAGGCACAGGTATTCGTGGCCAATTTGAAGAACGCATCCAAAAATTGATCGAAGAAATCAAGCAAGCGGAAAATGTGATCTTGTTTATCGATGAAGTCCATGAAATCGTTGGCGCTGGTGCAGCCGGCGACGGAAATATGGATGCTGGAAACATCTTAAAACCAGCTCTTGCCCGTGGAGAACTACAAATGGTCGGAGCAACGACGTTAAATGAATACCGCATTATCGAAAAAGACGCCGCTTTAGAACGGCGTTTGCAACCAGTACGTGTGGATGAACCTTCTGTGGAAGAAACCATTCGTATTTTAAAAGGCCTACAACCGCGTTATGAAGATTACCATCATGTGAAATATACGGATGAAGCGATCGCAGCTGCCGCTACCCTTTCTAACCGTTACATTCAAGATCGATTCTTGCCTGATAAAGCGATCGATCTGCTAGATGAAACAGGTTCGAAGAAAAACTTGACGATCCAAATCGTTGATCCAAAAACGATCGAAAAGAAATTACAAGAAGCGGAAGAACAAAAACAAGCTGCCTCTCGAGAAGAAGATTTTGAAAAAGCTGCTTACTATCGCGATCAAATCAACAAGCTTCAAAAAATGAAAGAACGTCAAATCAGCGAAGAAGAAACGCCTGTCATCACCGAAAAAGACATGGAACAAATCGTTGAAGAACGGACAAATATCCCTGTTGGGGAATTAAAAGAAAAAGAACAAACCCAGTTGAGGAATCTTGCGGATGACTTGAAAGCTAAAGTTATTGGTCAAGACGAAGCAATCGACAAAGTTGCAAAAGCGATCCGCAGAAATCGGGTCGGTTTAGGCAAACAAAACCGTCCGATCGGCTCTTTCCTATTCGTCGGTCCAACCGGTGTCGGGAAAACCGAATTAGCAAAACAATTAGCTTATGAAATGTTTGGTTCTGAAGAATCAATGATTCGTTTCGACATGTCAGAATACATGGAGAAACACAGTGTATCCAAATTGATTGGTTCTCCTCCAGGCTATGTTGGCTATGAAGAAGCAGGTCAATTGACTGAAAAAGTTCGTCGGAATCCTTACAGCTTGATTCTATTAGATGAAGTAGAAAAAGCCCATCCTGATGTATTGCATATGTTCTTGCAAATTCTCGATGATGGTCGCTTGACCGATGCTCAAGGACGTACCGTCAGCTTTAAGGACACCTTGATCATCATGACAAGTAATGCCGGAACCGGCAAAGTTGAAGCTAACGTTGGCTTCGGTGCGGCGCGTGAAGGTATCACTCGTTCCGTTTTGAATCAATTGAATAATTACTTTACACCAGAGTTTCTCAACCGCTTTGACGGCATCATCGAATTTAAAGCTTTAAGCAAGGAAAACTTGTTATCGATCGTGTCTCTCATGCTGCATGAAGTCAATCAAACCCTTAGCCAACAAAAACTGCATATCGACGTTCCACAAGACGTGCAAGAAAAATTGGTGGATCTTGGTTACAGTGCAACGATGGGGGCTCGCCCATTGCGTAGAACCATCCAAGATCAAATCGAAGACGGCATTGCAGAATTTTATCTTGAGCATCCACAAGTACATCAACTAAAAGCACAATTAGAAGATGCAGATAAAATCATTGTGACCTCCGCTGAGTCCCCTGCACCTCTTGAAGAAGCCAATCCGGCTTCTGAAGAAGAAGCATCGGAAACAAACGAGTAACAAGCTGCCAAAACGTGTAACGAAACGTTTCCTTTGCCAGACAACCATGTTTTGCCAAAAAATTGGGTAATTCCGAGTTGTCTGGCTTTTCTTTTGAAAAAAAACGCCCTATAATGTTATTAATAAATACATAGAATGTGAGGTGAGTCTGGTGAAATTAATCAATGTTACGAACAGCCATTCTCGACTAGTATTGAATCAACTTGAAAATACCGACGCGGAACTTGTAAAGGTTTACACAGCCGGAGATACAACCGTGATCTTTACCTCAGCGCCGAACCACAATGAAATTTTGCTGATCAATAAAAAAAGAACTATTCGCCCGACGGAAGTTGAAGAAATCAAAAATTACTTCTTGAAAAAATTACCTGATGGCTCTTATGATCCTGCAACGATCTCTGTGATCCAAATGCCCGAAGTGGTGGAAATCTCCATCAAAAAAACGTTATCCTCATCACGTTAGCTTTGCCTGATCACGGGTTTAAAAAATATCTATAAAAGGTGACTGTCGCAGCCCTCTTTTATAGATATCTTTTTTTGTCTTCTCTCTTCCTTCTATTGGTTAGTACTTCGACCAACGATACCTGATGTTCAAGTAAAAAAAGAGAGCCATACGCTCTCTTTTCAAGTATATTTATTAGAAATCATCGACTGGATCATCACATTTAGATTGTGCCAATCCTTGGTACTATGAACATTGCCAAAAAATGTGAATTTCTGCGACTCATTATGGATTAGCACGCCATCAGAAACCAATATATCTGAGTCTCCTAAATTCGAACTAAAGTGAATCACATTTTCATTGTAAATTTTCAACAGTTTGTTTTTAATGACCGGAATATATTCTGGATGGTTCAAAAGAGAAATACCAATGCGAATCGGTTCCTCTTCCTGGATAGGTAAATAAGACGCTGTGATCTGAGCGATTTTCCTTAAGAAGAGGGCTTCTTTTTCTATTACAAACGAATGGCGCTGCAAGGCAGCTGCAATCAGCTCTTCCACCTCTAATACTCGTTCGTTCGTAGAGGACAAATCTTCAGTAGACACAAAACTATCCAAAAAGAGATGAAGACAGCCCCATGTATTCATCACTAATTCATAGGTAATGAATTCTTCGATCTCTTTAGAAAGATTATACTTTTGCGACAAGACAGCTACAACATCGGCAGAAAATTCGACCAGCGGATTTCCTAAAAGATTTCTCAGCTTTTGGCCCAAAAGTAGTTTTTCTTGATCCGAGATCGTTTCAGGTATGAAAAGAAAAACCCAGAAATGATAAAAAATCTGTTCTTTCTCAATATCTTGCTGACTTCTGATCGGCAGCAGCTTGATCACTTGCTTTTCCCCATCTAGTTGCTTGATTTGCTCATAAATAGTGATGGAAGCATCGTCTAACTCATTGACAATATAGCCTCTCAACACCGCATTTTCAATGATTGAAAACATAATGTCGTGCTTCACTTTTGTGGTTTTTAACGGCTCATATTCTTTAGCTGCTAATTCAACGCTGGCACGGGTTCGCTGATTGATGTATACATTACAAGCCATGATCTCAACTAAATAATGGTACATCCTCACACACGGCTCTGCCCCTGTCAAATCAATGGAATCTGTATTGTTATTGATAGTAATCGGAACATTTTGGATAACCAGCATTTTCTTAAGATAGCTGATCAATTTATAACAATAAGAAATACTAAAAATCAATTCTTCCGAGATGTCCACCATACGGGTCTTTCTTTTTCTTAACAAATAGGATAATAGACGATAATAAGGAGATTCTAAGAAATATTTTTTCTTTAGATTCACAAAAATATGCAGGCTTTGTTCTTCATTTAATTCTCGTGACAAATAAACAGTTCTCTTTTTCAGCAAAAAAATTGACTCGTCAAAAGTCGTAAACTCTCTCATATCTTCGGCGATTTCATTGATCAATATTTTCACCTGATACAAAGATTTGTTTGTCGTTTCACATATTTTATCGAGAGACAGCTGCTTCTCCAAAATGATATTTCTAACAACAGTTAATTTATCTACCTGTTTTTTGGTTAAATAAAACCTATACAATTTTTCTATATACTCCAAAATTTTTTACCCGCCTTATTTAAAAAGTATCCCAGTATCCAATTATAGTAAAATAAACTTAAATTCAAGCCTCTTTTTTCATTAAACGGACAATTTTAATAAAAACTTCAGAAAAATCCCCTCTTCTTTAAAACAGTACGGGTGAGAAAAACTTGTGAAACGATTCTTATTTTTTGTAACATAAAAGTGTTGGAAACCATGAAAAAGAACCTGTGAATTAGCTGTTTCCATAAACTTAGAAAAAATTCGTATTCTTTCATTGATTGGTAAGTGACTTGGAGAGTAAAATCATTTTCTAGCTGGACAAACTTCTTTGAGGAATCAAGTTCATTTCAAAGAGCTTGTAATAAAATATCTTCTCTTTTTAGCCAGCAATCTTTGTATTCATAAATGTTGATGATCGACAATTCATCACTCATTTGATTGATTGACCGCATGATTTCTTCATCATCCGAATCAACATTGCCAATGACATGCAAATCATAATGAACACCAGATTTATCCACGCACTCAACGATATAGCTGATCACATCTCCCCAAAAATGTTCCAATCGATGACTGCCGCCTGCTTTTTCTAACCTTGAACGTTCAGCGATACACAAAACGTTTTTCGAAGAGTATTGCAAGATGTTGATTTCCCCTAGTGATTGTGCTAAGTAGTCAAGAACCGATTGGCGATCATCTTCTTGATCCACAATTAAATTTCTCTCTAAAATCGTATTCGTCTTGTTGCTGAAAAAGCGCACAGTCAACATGGTAGCATTCTTTTGTCGACTGAAATTTATTCTGGTTTGCAGCATTTTGATTCACTCCTTAAAAGAACTTTGATCCTCTGCTATTAAGGATATAGTAAGAACCAGCCGATTTTTATCGTCTTTTTTTCAAAAAAACTACAAATAAAATAATCATTGTTCCTCATTTTTCTTTCTACTGACTAAAAGACCTGTTAATTAGAAACGAGTAGCAACTTCATAAAAATAAAAGAGACAAAAAAACTCTAAGGTTTCTTCAAAGAGTCTTATTGTATATTCTCCTAATATTATGAATCCTACTAAAATCTAGTATTAATGAGATAGTAATTCTAAACAGCTAATTTTTTTGAGATATTTTTAAAATGAAACAAGTACGGATTTATAATTTTAAGCTTGAAGCAACCTTTAATATCTCTGTCCCGTTAAGGTAGAAGATTTATAGGTACAGATTACAAATTGAATAAAAACATTAATTGATAATTTTCAAATCTATGACTTTGATTGCCCATTCAATAGAAATGCATAAATAGAACAATACGTTCAATCCCCACCTATGCAATAGTTCATACTCGTAAAACTACTTCTATAAATAGTATCTTAAAAATGATAGAAGATTGTATTCTACTGAATTGCAGATGTTCACGAAAGAAATAACAGATATGAATCTTCAGAACTGATTCCCCTGACAGCGACTGATTCAGAGCAAATTCTCAGAGACTACGAATAACAATATAATTACTTTGCTAGGTCGAATCCTAGTTGGAACGACAATTCTTTCAACTCTGAGAAGATCTTGACTTAAAATATTAGACAAATTGTAACATTGCAACAAAATTATTTTCATATAAATCATTACCGCACGGACAATTGCTACACAGAAAAATATGTGGACTTGATAATCAACATCACTTGACTACTAGAAAATTTGATTAAATTATTTTATAAAAAATCAGATTAATAAAATACTTTCTACTTTTTCATTAAAAATAGCGCAAAAACGGATAATAACTTAATACATCATCATTGTATACTTTATTTAAGCAGTAAATCATCTGCAAAAATTAAAGTGAGGTTTTATTATGAAAAAAGTTATTTTGGGTACTACATTGGCAACATCTTTACTACTAGTAGGAGGAATCACTGCGTCAGCAGATGTTGCTATGCCAGAGGTTCCCTCTGTTCCATTTGCTGTTACTATAACAGAAGGAACATCTAGTTTTGCATTTAATGATATGAATTTAAACGAAACGTTCGAAATAAGTCCAGCATTATTTGTCAACGGAACAATGACAGGAACTATTGAAAACGTTGGCGGAACATTAACAAACTTAACTCGTTCAGTTAATAAAGTTACAATTACAGTTTCTTCTGATTCTGAAGGAATCGTTATCACCGAAAATGGTGATGTTGCCGTTGAAGCAGAAGCTATTTCCCAATCAGTAGCTACCAGCGTAGATACAACTTTCACATTCAATCGTCAAACTGCTTTGCTAGATGGCACACCCACTATCACAGTTACTGCATCAGATACTACTGACTTAGACAATGGCCAAGACCTTTAATTCTTAAAAAGGATAACATATGGATAAAATATCAAAACACAGAGACTCCTTTCTAAGAGTTTCTGTGTTCTTCCTCATATTGACAATAATCGCAAATATAAATATAAGTATTGCAACAGCGAATGAGACAACGAATACTTTAAAACTATCGCTTAGCGATACCGAATATGAGACATCAAGAAATACTATTACTCTTCCTTCTGATGTTGATAAAAAGTATACATTTGAAATTAAATTGGAAAACATCGGAGCTGGTGATTCATCAATAGTGGTCACTCCCTTTGCTTCAACTGCTATTTCAAGAGAATCCTCTATTTTGTACACTTCGAATACAGAGAACCTTCTCGATGATAAATACGACTTTTCAAATTATGTTACTATCGCTTCAGAAGCTATAGACGAAGAGAATCAAATAGAAATTGCTCCTAATGAATCTGTTGGTGTCAGCATTACCATAAATGTTCCAGACGACATAGAGCTTGAAGGTACTGTAATGGGTGGAATTAATTTTAAGCAAATATTAGGTGTTCAAACAGCTGAAGATTCTATTAGTATTGCGTCTGCCTACGAGTCTATCATTTTTATCAACTTAATTTTTAGCAAATATGAGGATATTCAAGATATTATTTATCAAGATTTCTCATTTGTTGCTCTTCAGGACACGATAAACCTACAATTTTATGCCCTCAACTATAATCCTATTTTAGGCAACTTAAACAATGCGCTCTACGAACTAATAAACCCAAATGGAGAAACAATTGCCTCTGGAGAGTTAGCAGATTCCGTTCTTTTAACGCCGTTAACCAAATCAAGAATGCAGATTCCTTTAATAGACGATAGTGAGCTTATTGAAGGCGAATACCGTTTAACAATAGAAACAACTAGAAAAGCGATCACCACTACTTTTTCTTATGAGAAAGAGGACTTGGATAACTTCAAAAAAGAGAACCGTCCAACGAACGCTGCCAACGTTCAGACAAATAATCAAATCCTTATCTGGATCATCTTTGTTCTCATTGCAGCGCTAGCAACTGCAGTCATCTACATTTTAAAATCAAAAAGAAAAAGAGAGGGCTAGTTCCTCTCTTTTGTTCTGCTTCTACTTATTCCATTGGTCATCAATTATTGAGAGATTCCTTTTTAAAGAAATGTTGCGTATCTTCTCTCCATGGTTTCCTCTTTAGGAAGAAATAGAAGAAGTGAGACAAGAAAAACTGCTCATATCAAATAAGCGGTTTTTCCTAATATAAATCTAAACATATTTTTTTCAATGATCATTTCTTTTGAAAAAAATGTTGCTGTCTCACATTGGCTTTTCTTCCCTAAAAAAAACTCAGTACCAGCCTCATCCTCAACATCACTGATTGAATCTTCTAGTTTGGTAGAATCCTTATCAAGCGAGTCTTCTTCCAAGTTTGCTTGCTCGTCGTAAATAGATTCTGCTTCTTCCTTTTGGCTCTCAGAATCATCTTCGATGCCATTGTCTTCTTGCTTTTCATCGTCTTGGTCTTCAGTCATTAAATTCTCATCCGATATCTCTTCTTTTTCCTCATCCGTCTGATTCATTTTTATATCTTTCGTAAAGGTCTCTGAATCATCAATTGCTGTAAAAGTGACTGATAGGTAGTACTCAGAGTTGGAATCAAGATATTCCTTTATGTTCAATGTTGCAGCTACGTTAAGAATCATTGATGCTTCATCAATATCCTCAATCTGAATGATTTTCTCTTCCGAACCGTTCACGCTGTTTAGTTCTGCTGAAAATGCCTTCCCGACAGCTGTGATCTCTACGCCAAAAGCACCTTCACTGCCGTTGCTATCGACGGTCAGCTGAAGATCTTGTTTGGTTTTCAACAAATAATAGTGTTCGTCCTTAAAATCAATCGTGTTCAAATCAAAAATCAACGTTTCGGAAACCTCATCAGCCGCAGCCTCTACTGTTGGAAAGAAAAATATCGCCGAAAATATAAATAACAAACTTTTTAGCACTACATGGTCCCCTTTCTTCTTTCAGAAATCACTTTTATTTAACAAATAATCATTCGCTTTAGCAAAATCGATCTATAGATAACTAGTAGACTAGCAATGAGACTAATTCATTTTGGAGTTATGAAGCCATGGTTCACCAACTGAAAACTTAAGCCATCTGTTAGAAGTGCTTCAAATGAAGTTTTAAGGGCTATAACCGAATCATGCTCAGATAAAGAAAGTTTAGTCTTCACTAGTAGCATCTGACAAAAAGAACTTGTCCCTCGATCAAATGATTAAATGACCTCTATCACTGGCAATCTATTCTCTGCTTTCCCTCTACTTTCAAACAAGTGAAAATTTCCTGAATCACCAAATGTGCCTATGATATTTTTCTATTCATTTCAAGTGCACTTCCTTGCGGTCATCTTTAATACTACGCTCTTTTTCCAACTCTTTTTATCTTCTTTTAAAAGAATGTTTATAAATTAGGATAATTGTCTGATCATTGGACCATTGCCCCAATCACACAGCCTTCTTTCTGTATCAAAAGCACGTTTTCAGCAAAAAAAAGCCCCTTCTTATCCATTTTGATAAGAAAGGACTTTCTACGATCGTTCAATTCAAAAAGATCAGCCTTACGTACAGAGTTGCGCATACCTAGACAGGCTCGCGGGAAACGGCTCTTACATCAAACTCTTCAATTCGACATCTGGGTACTTATCTGCGAACCAACGCATCGCAAATTGATTCTCAAACAAGAACAATGGCTGGTCGAAACGGTCTTTCGCTAAAATGTTACGACTGGAGCTCATACGCTCATCCAAGTCTTTCGGATCGATCCAACGGGCGATCTTGTGGCCCATTGGGGTCATGATGACTTCCGCATTGTACTCATTCATCATGCGATATTGGAAAACTTCAAATTGCAGTTGCCCGACAGCACCGATGATATACTCATCACTAAGATACGTCTTGTACAACTGGATAGCCCCTTCTTGGACCAACTGATAGATTCCTTTATGGAAAGATTTTTGCTTCATCACATTTTTCGCAGTAACTTTCATAAAGAGTTCCGGAGTAAACGATGGCAGCTCTTCGTAAGCAACTTTTAGTTTTCCTTCATAAATCGTGTCACCGATTTGATAATTCCCCGTGTCATAGACACCAATGATATCTCCGGCGACAGCTTCTTCAATATTTTCACGGGTATCAGCCATAAATTGAGTCACATTGCTGAGTTTCATTTTTTTGCCAGTACGTTCTAAAGTAACGTCCATGCCTCGTTCAAAGGTTCCTGAACAAATGCGGACAAAGGCGATCCGGTCACGATGGGCAGGATTCATGTTTGCTTGGATCTTGAATACAAACCCAGACATTTCTGGTTCATAAGGACTGACTTCCTCACCAGCTAGTGTTTTATGTCCGTAAGGTGCTGGTGCAAAAGTCAAGAAGGTTTCTAAAAAGGTCTGTACGCCAAAATTTGTGAGAGCAGAACCAAAGAATACAGGGGTTTGATCGCCCCGAGCGATTTTTTCTGTATCAAAGGCGTCGCCAGCTTCTTGCAGCAATTCCACTTCTTCTAAAACTTGTTGGAACAGCCCATCTTCGGCAAATGGATGATCTGCTGGGAATTGACCATTTTCATCTAGGGCAACTAAACGTTCCCCACCGTGATTGTCAGGACGGTAAAATTCGACCCGTTGGTTGTGGATATCATACAGTCCTTCCAAGCCTTTCCCCATGCCGATCGGCCAATTCATTGGAAATGATTCGATCTCTAAAAGATCTTCTAATTCTTCTAATAATTCTAATGGTTCGCGGCCATCACGGTCGAGTTTATTGATAAAAGTAAAAATCGGAATACCACGTTTTTTAACGACCTGGAAGAGTTTTTTCGTTTGTGCTTCGATCCCTTTTGCGCTATCGATCACCATGACAGCACTATCCACCGCCATCAAGGTACGGTAGGTATCTTCAGAAAAGTCCTCATGTCCAGGGGTATCTAAAATATTGACCCGTTTGCCTTGGTAATCAAACTGCATAACGGAACTGGTAACGGAGATCCCCCGTTGTTTTTCGATTTCCATCCAGTCGGACTTTGCGAAATTACCAGTCTTTTTCCCTTTGACCGTACCAGCTTGGCGAATCGCGCCACCGAATAATAATAATTGTTCTGTAATGGTTGTTTTCCCCGCATCCGGATGGGAAATAATCGCAAAGGTACGGCGACTATCGACTTGTTGTTTTAATTTTGGATTATCCATTGATTCTATTGCTCCATTTCTTGTATTTACAATGCGAACAGTGTCTATTTTAGACTGTCGCTAGTTTTCTGACCAAATCAGTATATCATGGATAAGGGTGATAAAAAAGCAAAAAAAGACAAGAAACCCCTTTGACTACTCTCTTTTAGAGAGTTAGGCAAAGGGCGCTCCTTCCATTTTGATAGAAATAAATTAAAATGCTGGCAATAAGGTATCGCTATGCTCGTTTTCTAAAAACTCACGAACTTTATCGCTAGTCATGGCACGGCGCAATACAGCGATTTTTTCAGAATCTTGATTGTCTTCTCGAGCAACTAATGAGATAGCAAAGCGATCATCGATGGTTTTTTCTAAGAAAAGGGCATCTGCTGGTTTCAAACCGATTTTCGCGATATAGGTTGGGTAATTATATACCAAAGATACGTTTGGTTCATCATAGGCTTCCGCAAGATTCAGTAAATCGACAGATAACCACTCAAAATTTTTCGGATTTTCGGTAATGTCTTTTAATGTCCCATTGACACCAACGCCTTCTTTAAGGGTAATCAATCCTTCTTCTGCTAAAATCGCTAACGCTCGACCTTCATTGGACATATCATTTGGCAATGCGACTTTCGTTCCTTCTGGAATATCATTGATATCCTTATACTCTTTGGAATAAAAACCGACTTTTGCGTTGTAGATTTTATCTAGTGCCACTAGGTTTGCATCTTTTTCTTCATTATACATTTGCATATATGGTTCATGTTGCGCAAAGTTAGCATCAACCTCGTCATTATTCAGCAACTCATTGTACTGGATATTGTCATTGACTTGGACCAATTGGATTTCCCAGTCATCTTCCACTACTTCAGCTGCAACCTTTACGACATCGGTCATTGGCGTCGTTTGCGAAGCGACCTTGATGATTTTCTCTTCGCTCGCTTCATCAGAACCTGTACCGCAAGCCCCCAATACACCTAATGCCAATACACTCAATCCTAAAACAAATCCTTTTTTCACTTTCATTCCTCCTATTTTCGTTTATCAAGTTTTCTTGCTGCTTGATTGCCAATCCCTTGCAGGATAAAGACCAAAAGAATCATGATGATAATTGCAAAATACATCACGCCATACTCATAACGCTGGTACCCATAACGGATCGCAAAATCGCCGATACCGCCGCCACCAACGATCCCCATCACCGTCGAATAAGAAACCATGCTGACTGCTGTCGTCGTTAAAGATAAAATCAAGCCGCTTCTAGCTTCCACTAGTAAAAACGACCAAACATACTGCCATTGACTGACACCAAGAGATTTCGCCAAATAAGAAACTTCTTCTGGAACATCCAACAGCACTTGCTCCGTCAAACGAGCAAAAATACTCATAGCAACGATGCTCAAAGGAAAACTGGCGGGAATCGGTCCAAATGAGCTGCCTAAAAGCATCCGCGTCAACGGGATCAACGCTACAACAAATAATAAAAAAGGAAACGAGCGGATGATCGTCACGACGAGATTCAAACACTCATAAAGAAATGAGATTTTTTTCCCTCGGCTGCGACTGAGAAAAAGCCAGACACCTAACGGTAGACCTAAGACAATGGCTGCGAGCATCGAAATGCCCATCATGATCGCTGTTTCTTTCAAAGATTGCAGCAATTCAGGCAGATAATACAAAATACTCTCACTGATCGTCATGCAGCAGACTCCTCTCCACTTTGTTCACATAAGAGCTTTCAATGCGGACGATTGGTTGTGGCTGATTGGCAAACTCCGCCTCAAAGACGGCATCCTCCAATACAAACACACGTTGACAAATTTGTCGGACGGCCGATAGCTCATGACTGACAAAGACGACAGCTGGTTGAAACGTCTGTTGAACTTTTTGCAGCAAAGCAAGAACATCGGCTTTCGTATCTTCGTCCAGCGCACTAGTGGGCTCGTCACACAGCAAGATTTTGGGCTCACGGATCAAAGCCCGTGCAATAGCCACTCGTTGTTTCTCTCCGCCGCTTAACTTGGCCGGATAGATGTGGGCCTTATCTTCCATGCCAACAAACGAAAGCATCTCAAGTACCATATCTGCTGACTTTCCCATTAACTTCAAGGGCAAATAGACATTTTCGAAAACGGTTCGATTGTGTAACAGATTGTAATTTTGAAAAATCATGCCGATTTCTTGTTGTGCACGTAGCAGATGCTTTTTATTCGATGTATCGATTTTTTTGCCATCAAAAAGTAATTCCCCGCTGTCTGGGGTTTCAATCAAGTTTAAAAGCCGCAACAACGTCGATTTTCCTGAGCCGCTTTTGCCGACGACCCCAACGATTTCTCCTGCCTGAACAGAAAAAGACAAACCATCGAGAACCTTTCGATCGTAACGCTTTGTGAGATTGATCGCTTCTAACATCTTTTTCCTCCTAATCAAACAGCAATGCTAAAAATTCAGAAGCGGTCATCTGATGGATAAACTGATCGATGGCGATTCCCTCTAGCAAGCGGCTAATGGTGCTTTTTTCAAAATCAATACCTTGCAACATCGCTTCAAGTTCACTGATCTCTTTTTGTCCAAAAAAATCACCGGTAATTTGAATCGCTGCAATCTTGCCTTTGTTGACAGTAAAATCGACTTCAACAATCCCAACCTGCTCAAACCGCTTTCTTTTTTGCCATTCGAAAGCAGGCGCTTCATTAAAAATCCACTCATTATTGGCATATCGTTCTTCAAACAGTGTTTGGATCGCTTGTCGATCGGTTTCCGTTAAGACGATCTCTTGCTCACTGATTTCATCAATCGATTCTACTTCATAGATTCGGCAAAGGAGTGTATCTCGAAATTCCTTGGTATCCATTGATTGGTATTGCTCTGCCAAAAAGGGCTTGATATTCGTCACACTTTTCCGAACTGATTTCGTGGCTTTAGAAGCAATTTTTTCTTGGGCAACATGTAGAACTTTCGTCAATTCTTCTAGATCCACATCATACATCAATGTGCCATGGGAATACGTCCGGCCTTTTTTTGTATACATCGCATTGCCAGAAAACTTTTTCCCATCAATGAACAGATCATTACGGCCATGTACTTCAACATCCTTGGCTCCCATTGCCGCTAAGCCTTTCATGATAGATTGTGTTGCACTTTGATAGTCACCAAAGCTCGTGGCATCTTTTTTGGTGACAAAACTAAAACTCATATTGCCTAGATCGTCATAAACCGCTCCACCACCAGACGTTCTGCGAGTCAAAACGATCTTACGGCTTCTTAGATAGTCAAAATCAATCTCTTGATACGCATTTTGATTTCTGCCGATTATAACACATGGTTTTTGTATGTATAACAGAAGACAAGGCTCCGAAACATCTACGTTATTCATCAAATACTCTTCAGTCGCCAAATTGTAACGGATATCTTCACTAAGCATACGGTAAAATTTCATTTCAAGCCCCTCATTCTCATTATATTTCTATGGATATTCTCGCTTTTCTTACGGAAAATTGCAATCAAACTGCTTAACGATAAGATACACGTGTTTTTTTATCTGTTTTTAAACTGTATTATTCAATAAATTTATCGTAACCGTTTCTTCCATACAAATCAAGGGGAATACGTAAAAAAACGGACAAAAAAGACCAAAGCAACTGCCTTGGTCTTTCTCATTTCATTTATACGGAACTTTAACGGCGAGGCTCATCTTCCTCAAAATCTTTACGGAAATAGCGCCGCTCTTCCTCTGGTTCCACTTCCCCTTCTTCTGGGTCGTGGAAAATCACCCGGATCTTCAAGACGCGTGATCCTTCCATTTCTTCAGAGATCAGCTTCACATTGTCCACTTCGAAGGATAGTTTTTCTCCTTCATCGGGGATTAATCCTAAAGCAGTGATCAAATATCCTGCCATCGTATCCACATCACTCATATGCAAGCTCATGTTGAAGGCTTCATTAAAATCATCGATCAACATGCGTCCTTGGATGACATATTCTTTATCAGAGATTTTTTCATAAAGCTCTTCGACTTCATCTGATTCATCATCGATCTCGCCGACGATTTCTTCTAGCAAGTCTTCTAGTGTAACCAACCCAACGACGCCGCCATATTCATCAAGCAAAATCGCCATTTGGTTTTGGGTTTTCTTTAATTCATAAAGCAAATCATCGATAAAGACCGTTTCTGGCACAAACAATGGTTCCTGCAGGATTTGTTTGATGTCCATCGTATCAAAGCCGTATTTGTACGCACATTTCAAAAGATTTTTGGTATGTAGAATCCCTACGACTTTGTCTTTATCTTCATTATATACAGGAATACGAGAATAATTTTCTGCTAAAATTTCAGTCAAAATTTCTTCTACTGAGTCATTGATGTCCACCATAAAGGCTGAGGTTCTAGGAACCATGACTTCCCGGGCGACTTTCGTGTCTAATGAAAAGATCCCTTGCAGCATCTCTAATTCATCTTCTTCAAAGACCCCTTCTGTTTCCAACATATACCGCATTTCATCACGGGTCATCTTCGTGTCTTCATCGTCAAATTCCATTGGAGTGATGCGCGCCAATAAACTTGTCGAAGCAGATAAGAACCAGACGAAAGGTTTTGCAATAATCCCGATCGTTCGAATAACACCAGAAGTGAACTGGGCAACTTCTTCTGATTTGTTCATGGCGATCCGTTTTGGATACAACTCACCGAAAACGATCGACACATAGGTCAAGATCGCTAAAACAATAATGTTCGCTAAGCTTTTAGCCGCCGTCCCTCCACCTAATAAAGGTGCCAAACGGGTCGACAAGGTATCTGCCAGAGATGCCCCAGATAAAATATTCACCAAGGTAATCCCAACTTGGATCGTTGACAAGAAATTTGTTGGATTATCAATGATTTTCAATAATTTTTGTGATTTGACATTTCCTTCTTCCGCTTTTTGCTCCACACGGTTTTTGTTAACTGAGACAACTGCGATCTCAGAGGCCGCTAGAAAAGCGTTGATCAATGTCAAAACGATCAATAATAAAATTTGCGCTAGAAGCGACTGACTCTCGGGGTCAGCATTCATAATAGCATTCTCTCCTTATTTTTTCATTTTCTAAAAAAAATCGTGGGCTTAGCCCACGATAAAATCCTATCACAAAGTTTTTTTCTTTGCAATAAAAAACACCAGTCATTGATTATTCGATCAACCGTTCCTGATTTTTCTTGATTTTGTCGTCTTTGATCAGGCGAACAATAAAGACGACGATCGTTCGGCAAATCGCATAAAATGGCACACCTAGGAAAATCCCCAGCAAGCCAGCTAGATTTCCAGCAACTAATAAGACCAAAATGATCGTTAACGGATGGATCGCCAATGATTTTCCGATTACATTCGGGTAAATAACATTTCCGTCTAATTGTTGGACGACCAGAACCACGATACAGCATAATAATGCGCGAAATGGTTCATCAAAGACCGTCACTAACACCGCCGGAATCAAACCAAGATATGGGCCTAAATAAGGGATCAAGTTTGTGACGCCTGCAATTACCCCAAAAAGAAAGGCATAGTTAACGCCGATCATCCAGTAACCAATAAACGTGAAGGTAGCGACAAAAATACATTCGATCGCTTGCCCACTAATGTAATTGGATAATGTCTTGTTTAAGTCACCTAGCAACCCAACAATCTGATCTCGTCTTCTTTCTGGAAAGACAGTTTTCAGATTAGGAACTAGCTTTTCTCCATCCTTCAACATGTAAAAAAGGATGAATGGTACTGTAACGATGATCATCGTCGCGGAAGCAATCGTACTGACGATCGATCCTAAGCTAGTGGATAACCCACTAAGAAACTGCTGCAGCAAAGAACCATAAGAAAGATTTAGGTTTTCTAACTGCTGCGCGATATCGATTTGTTTGAAAAATGGATCATCTGCGATTCTTGAGATCCAGCTTTCCATATTTTTGGCAAATGTTGGAATATTTTCCGCCAATGAAGTAATCTGACTCACTAGATTAGGAATAACGCTGACGAAAATCAAGATGATTGCTGCTACTAATAACAACAGAACCAATATGACAGCAAACAGTCGTTTTATTTTTGTGGTTTTCATCAAAAATAAGACGATTGGATTTAGCAGGTAATACAGAAAGCCAGCAATCAATACTGGTGCAAATAAAGTAGAAAAAAACGTGCCAATCGGTGCAAATAGAAAATTGACTTTACTTAACACAAACACGAGTGTCACTAAAACCAATGCTTCCAATGACCAAAAGAACAGTTTTGATTGTTTGAATTTGTCGAACAAAAGATTCCCTCCCTTTTTTATAACATTATAGATGATTTTGAAAAAAAAAGCTTGCGACTTTAGCCGCAAACAAAAAAAATTTGTAAAAAAAGTGGTATACTATTAAAAATAACGGAGAAATCTTAGCTGAGGTGAATTTTTTATGCATATTGCACAAACAAAAGATACGCTGAGTGACATTTATTTGGCGTCATTGAAAATACGAAATCAAGTATTCGTGAAAGAGCAAGGTGTTCCATTAGCATTGGAAGTAGATGAAAATGAAGCATTGGCAGTCCACTTTGTCTTATATGACGACGATAATGAAGCAGTCGCAACCTTGCGTTTCTTACCTATCTCTGCTCATGAAGTGAAGTTGCAGCGAATGGCGGTCCCCGCTGCTTATCGAGGTTCAGGTTATGGCAGTCAACTGATCGAAGGTGCGGAAGCCTTCATTCAAAAACAAGGAATCAAAAAAGTCACTTTAGGGGCACAAATAACCGCCAAAGAGTTTTACTTGAAGTTAGGCTATCAGCCTGAAGGCGATGTTTTTTTAGACGCGGATATGCCCCATATCAAAATGAGCAAAACCTTTAACGAGAAGTGATTCCTTAAAACAGCGACCACAAAACAGATCCTTCCTCTGTTTTGTAGTCGCCGTTTTTTATTCCTTTGCTTCAACGATCTCTTCAATCGCTGCCAGCAGTGCTTGCGCCACCCTTTGATCATACCCTTCACTTGTAATCACTGCCAGATCAGTGTCACTGTTCAAATAGCCTAACTCCAACAAAACTGCTGGAAGATATTGTTCTCGCAACACATAATAGTTACCAAAACGAGTGCCGTTGGAACTCAATGCCACCGAAGAACTCAAATTGGCAGTGATCGTTTCTGCCATCTCTTTTGCCCCAGTATAGTAATAGTAAGTTGTCAGTCCTTGATTACTGTTTGGTATTTCTGAATTATCGTAATGAATACTGATAAATAAATCTGGTTCTTCTGAAAGCGAAGCAGCGGTGATATCAGACAGCGAGAGATAACGATCTTCAGTGCGAGTGTAACTGACTTGAATACCTGCTTCTGTCAACACTTCGCCGATCGTTTGGACCGTTGCTAGCGTCAAGTCTTTTTCCATGATCGTTTGATCTGTCGAAAGTGCCCCAGAATCTTCGCCACCGTGACCTGCATCAAGGACGACTTTGAAGTTCGATAAATCTTTTGGTATTGCCGAAAGCGCGACTTCTTGAATCGATGCTGATTGCTTTTCAATGTAACCTGTTACCCCATCATCTGTTTGAATTTCAACCATCTCTTCTGTTTGACTGATGAAGGTTGCCCAACTTCCCCGATGGATTTTCCCAATGACTGTCTCTTGACTTGTTGTCTGATAGATCGATACATAATCGTTCTCACTTTCAACCGCTGCATCGTATTCTGAGGGATCTACATAAATTTGGACAATACTGACAGTCTGAGCGGTCTCTTCTGTTTGAGCGTTAAGCTCAGTTTGAGAAGTACTTTCTTGACTCTCCTCACGAGCGGATTGGTCGTTTCTCAACACAGCAAACCCCGCTGCAAAAAGCAGAATCATGGTGGTCCCGATGACAAGCTTCCCTTTTTTCTTCATGTGCTTCCCCCACTAATTTTCTTGGTCTCTCTATCATGGGACTGTCAGCTTAAACAGAACTTAAAACCTGCTGATTGAAGCAATCCATTAGAAACACAAAAAAACTCCAACCAACTTGGTTGAAGTTTCTTAGGGAAAATGAGCGATTCGACCCATTTTACTTATTTTTGAGACAACTGCTTGTAGCGATCATACCAAATGTCCACATACCCTTGCGAAAAGGGTCCTTTGCCATTATTGATCCAATCTACTAAAATTTTGACATTTTCTTTCAAGATAAAATCAATGTCTTGCGGATATTGCATAATCTTACTGTGCAATTCATACTCATCCACATCTAGTAAACGTTTCTCGCCATCAGGAAATACTTTGATATCAAGGTCATAATCGATATATTTCAATGCCTCTTCATCAAGTAAATACGGTGAAGCAAGATTACAATAATAGGAAACCCCCTTTTCTCGAATCATTGCAATAACATTAAACCAGTATTTTTTATGAAAATATACAATTGCTGGTTCACGGGTAACCCAGCGTCTTCCATCTGATTCGGTCACTAATGTATGATCGTTGACCCCTATCACTGAGAATTCACTGGTCTTTAAGACCATCGTATCCCGCCACGTTCGATGCAAATTGCCGTCATGTTTGTAGCTTTGAATGCTGACAAACTCTCCTTCTTTTGGAACTCGCATAGCAACCCTTCCCTCAGCAAGAAAACTTGCGTTTTGTTTGGGTGTTCATTACACCGACATCGTTAATATTATAGCAATAAAAGAAAGCTTTGCCTAGAAATCTTTATCGAGTTTCTGATATTTCTTTAATTGATCCACCAATTTCTGCTGGGGTTTTGGGAAAACATAGTTTTGAAAGGATTCTTTTGCTGCCCATTCGCTGTCTTGTAACGTGAGCTCTCCACGTTTTCTGCCGTAAAATAAAAGGACGTGCCATTTCAAATGACTAAAGATATGGGTGATCTCGCCAAAATGTCGTTTTTGCCAAACGACAGGCAGATCAGGAAAAATTTCGAGCGCATCATCTTCGGCAATCAAATCCAACTGCAGCTGCTCCTCTTTTGCCCATGTTCGCTGCAGAGCCTCGTACTGTTCTTTCGTCACTTCTACCAAAGGAAAATGCCACATAGAAGCTAATAAGCCTGTTTCAGGTCGCTGCACGAGTAAAAACGAGCCTTGATCTTCGATGGCGCCTGCGATGTAATAGACATCTTTTGGCTTTGCTTTTTTCGATTTCACTGGAAAGTCTGTTTGTCGATTCTCCGCATAAGCAAGACAATACTGACTGATGGGACACTCTTCACATTTCGGTGTAGTGGGTGTACAGATTCGTGAGCCAAGATCCATCAAGGCTTGATTAAACTCACCAGGTTCATCGGGGGAAATGATTGTTCTCATGGCCTCGTCAAAGGGAGCTCGGCTGCTGGCTTTGGCAATATCTGCTTCGATACAAAACAAGCGGCTAACGACCCGCATGACATTACCGTCGATTGCCGGTTCTGGCAAACCAAAAGCAATGCTGCCAATGGCACCAGCTGTGTAGGGACCAATTCCTTTTAATGAGCAAATCTCTTCAATTGATTGGGGCATTTCTCCGTCGAATTCGGCAACGATTTGCTGTGCAGCAGCCTTAAGGTTACGGGCACGAGAGTAATAACCTAAACCTTCCCAAACCTTTAAAAGCTTTTGTTCTTCGGCTACCGCCAAGTCTTGGATCGTCGGGAATTGTTCCATAAAACGATAGAAATAGCCAATCACTGTTTCCACTCGTGTTTGTTGAAGCATGATCTCTGAGATCCAGATTGCATACGGATCGTTGGTCGCCCGCCAAGGCAGATTGCGTTTTTCTTTATGATACCAAGTTAAAAATGTTTCTTGGAACGTCTTGATTTTTTCTTCATCCCAAGTTTCCCATTGCTTACTCATCCATTACTTCCTCATCTAAGAATCGTTGTATATCATCGATGGCAAACCCTTTTTGATAAAGGCCTTGCTTGATCTTCATTTTTCGTTTCATCAAGGGCAATCGCTGATGCCGCCGCATAAGTCGGGCACCTTCTCTTTGGAGCGCTTCATTTTCTTGGTCCTCATCTTTTTCCATTGGTAATTCATCCAAAATCATCTGAATGACTCCTTGATGAAAACCTTTTTGCATCAAATGCATTTTTATCTTTTGGATCATTTCTTTATGACTTTTGTTGTGAAAACGACGCATCGCTTTCTCAGCCGTATGATAACCGACTTCAAACTGCATTTCCTCGGTATACAAAGGCAATACTTCTTGAATCACAGGATCTTTCAAGCCTTTTTTTCTCAATTGCTGACTGATTACCACGGGTCCTTTATCGCTCATGCGGACTTGGGTGCGAATGTAGCTCTCTCCGTAGTTTTTGTCATCGATCAGATTCAGCTCTTTCAGCCGTTCAACGACTAAGTCTCGGTCTTGTTTTTCGATTTCTTTGTCTTTCAAATAGGTACGGACTTCCATTTCAGAACGCAGCTGATAGCTGATATAGTTCATGGCTTGCTGCAAGCCTAAATCAAACCCCGCACTTTTTTTGATTTCTTTTAATTCTTCTTCACTCAGTTCCTTGCCTTTTAATAGCCGAAAACGGACCAAAAGATCTTCTGAGACCCGCAGTGTTTCACCTTCTGATGTCGCCACTTCATAAAATGGTCCTTTTCCTTTATTGATACGAATAATTGTATTCATCTTCTTCACCTCGCGAACGTACATTCTATTTTACCACAACTACGATGAAATTCCTTCTAATCAAGCTGAAAAAATGTGGTAAAATGAACTGACTATTTTATTTAAGGAGTTCACATGGCAAATATACAAGTCCAGCTTGGACAAAAACTACAACTAACGATCAAACGCTTGGGGATCAACGGAGAAGGCATCGGGTATTACAAAAAGCTGATCATCTTTGTTCCCCGTGTTCTGCCAGGGGAACAGATCATTGCCGAAGTCACGAAAGCCTCTCCCCGCTTTGCTGAAGCCAAGATGACCAAAATCATCAAGCCAAGCAGCGATCGCATCCAACCACCGTGCAAGTTTTACGACCGGTGCGGCGGCTGCCAATTGCAGCACTTAGTCTACGACAAACAATTAGACTTCAAAAAAGACCTATTGAAACAAGCACTTGAAAAATTTAAGCCAAAAGGTTACCAACAGTTTGAACTAAGGGATACTTTAGGCATGGATGTTCCTTGGCATTACCGCAACAAAGCACAATTTCAATTGCGTTACAACAGTCAAACCAAACGAATCGAAGCGGGTTTATACGAAATGGAGTCTCATCGCTTAGTCGCCATTGATGATTGCCTCGTACAAGAACAAGATACGCAAAAAGTGATCAACGGCATCGTCCAATTGTTGAACAAATACCAGATCCCGATTTACGATGAACGAAAAAATAGCGGGATTTTACGAACATTGATGGTTCGCATCGGGATCGCCACTGGCGAAGTCCAAGTTGTTTTCATTACCAATTCTGTCAAACTGCCGCAAAAAAATGCGCTGATTCGCGAGATCAATCAGCGCTTGCCGCAAGTCGTTTCCATCATGCAAAATGTGCAAAACAAAAAAACGTCCGTCGTCATGGGAGAGGAAACGATTCATCTTTGGGGCAAAGAAGCAATCGAAGAACGGTTGAATGAACTGACATTCGATTTGTCCGCCCGCGCATTCTTCCAGCTGAATCCACAGCAAACCAGCGTCTTGTATCAAGAAGGGTTAAAAGCCCTTGACTTGAGCAAAAATGAAACAGTTGTTGATGCTTACTGTGGTGTGGGGACGATTGGGTTGAGTGTGGCACCTTATGCCAAAGAAGTCCGCGGCATGGACATTATTCCTCAAGCGATCGAAAATGCCCAAGAAAATGCCCACCGTATTGGTGCCCAAAATACCCATTATGAAACGGGAACTGCTGAGGAGCTCTTACCAAAATGGTTCAATGAAGGCTTCAAACCTGATAGCATCATTGTTGATCCGCCAAGGACAGGCTTGGATGAACGATTATTGCAAGCTTTGCTGAAACAACCACCGAAGAAGATGGTCTATATATCTTGTAATGTTTCTACTTTAGCAAGAGACTTAGTCCAATTAGCCAAAGTGTTTCACGTAGAATATCTGCAATCAGTAGATATGTTTCCACAAACCGCACGCTGCGAAGTGGTGGTAAAATTGACCCGCAAATAAACATTCGCCTGACAAATCATTTTGTGATCTGTCAGGCTATTTTATTGCACCTATCGTTTCAGCGTATTTTCAATGGAAAAATGAATCGGTCTGTATGATGAGAATCTTTGTATCATTATAAGCATCATCAAATCCCCAATCATTAAAGCCGAAGAATCGTTCGATCCCTTGAAAAGTAATGGGTCAAAATGTTTTTTATTATATAATATTTAACACTGCAAGAAAGCAATTCTAAGTACAAAAAAAATCGAGAAACATAGAAAAAAAGCCAGAACTGATTCTTTCAGTTCCAGCTTTTTTATTTAGAAATGTGCAACTGCAAGCTTCTTCTATTTTGTAATCAAAGCATCTAAACTAGCCACTGCCAGACTCATCTTCGCGATTTTATCCAACAAGGCAAAACGGTTGCGGCGAATCTGTTCATCTTCCACCATGACCATTGTTTGATCAAAATAAGCTTCAATCAATGGGCGCAGTGCCACTAAGCTTTGGTAGTTTTCTTCCATCGTTTGATGTGGGAACTTGTTCTCTACTGTTAAGACCGCTTCATACAAGGCAGTTTCAGAGTCGTTTTCAAACAAGGCAGGATCAATTGCTGCTTGTTCCAATTCGGCTTTTTTCGCTAAATTGATTACTCGGGTCAAGGCTTCCATCGATGGTTTAAAGTCGGTGTCTTGCAGATGTTCTCTTAACATCTGAGCCGTTTCAAATAGCGTACTGATATCTGCTTGGCGTGCGCCTAAAACAGCTTCAATGACATCATGACGCGTATTTTTGCTGAGTAAGAATTGACGCAGACGGCCTTTCACAAAATCAGTCACTTGTTCTTGACCTGCGGCAAGTTGAATACCAAAAATTTCCGGTTGGGCATTAATAGCTTCACGAATCTCTTCTTGTAACTGAGCAAATGGGAAATACCAGCGTTTTTCAGCTAGGATGCGGATAATTCCGTAAGTTTGCCGGCGGAGTGCGTAAGGATCGTTTGAACCACTCGGAACCATATCGACAGCGAAGAACGCAAGCAAGCTGTCCAATTTATCCGCAATGGCTAAAACAGCCCCGATTTTCGATTGCGGCAGTTCACCTTCTGCTGAGATTGGCATGTAGTGTTCACGAATCGCTTGGGCAACTGTTGGTTTTTCTCCTTGGATCAAGGCATACTTTTCCCCCATGATTCCTTGCAATTCAGGGAATTCTCCCACCATATTTGTCACTAAATCAAATTTATAGATTTGAGCTGCCCGTTGGAGATCAGTCAGTTCTTCTTGTGTTAAACCAACAGTATTCCCGATGATTTGTGCAGCTAATCCAACACGCTGCATTTTTTCATACAAACTGCCAATTTTTTCGTGGAAGGTGACTTGCTTAAGCTTTTCCACGCAATGGTCGATGGTCAATTTTTTGTCCTCATTATAGAAAAACTCAGCATCTTCTAGACGGGCGGTCAGTACTTTTTGGTTTCCTTTGATGACATTATCAATTTTCACGGCATCCCCGTTGCGGGCAGAGATGAAATGCGGCAGCAATTCTCCATCAAGGGTGCGGACATCGAAGTAGCGTTGATGTTCTTTCATAGAAGTAACTAACACTTCTTCAGGTACAGAAAGATATTTTTCTTCAAAGTCCCCTACAAAAGCTGTTGGGTATTCAACCAGATTTGTCACTTCTTCGAGTAGGTCTTCATCTAAATCGATCCGCCAGTTGTTTTCTTGAGCGATCGCATTGATTTGTGAGGTGATCATTTGTTGACGTTCGCTTGGATCAGCAATGACAAACTGATGCTTCATTTTCTCCAAATAGTCGTCCGCATGATCAAACGTGACTGCCTCACCTAAGAAACGATGACCTTTTGACTCGCGTCCGGTAACAATATCAAGGATTTGGAAAGGAATGACTTGCTCACCAAAGAGTGCGATGATCCAATGAATTGGTCGGATATATTCAAAATCGTAGTCTGCCCAGTGCATCGTTACTGGGAACGTCAAACTCGTGATTACTTCCTGCAATCCTTTCAATACCTCAACGGTTGGTTGACCTTGGGTATGTTTCGTTACATAGACATACTCAACACCTTTTAATTCACGGAAGGTGATGTCATCGGTTGTCAATCCTTGTCCCCGAACAAATCCTTGAGCTGCTTTCGACCAATTGCCTGCTTCATCTAACGCGATTTTTTTCGCTGGTCCTTTGACCTCTTCTTGCGTATCCGCTTGTTTTTCAGGAAGACCGGTGACATAGACTGCCAAACGACGAGGTGTCGAATAAGCTTCAATCGCTGTATAAGGTAATGCATGAGCATCTAAGAAATCTGCCGTTTTTTCTTGTAATTGTTTCATACTTGGGGTTACGACATGCGCAGGTAATTCCTCTAAGCCGATTTCTAATAATAGGTTTTGTGCCATCTTATTTTCCCTCCTCAATCAGTTTTTGCGCCACTTCTGGATCAAGCAATGGATAACCGAGGTTTTCCCGTTCTGCTACAAATAGTTTTGCTACTTGACGGGCCATATTACGGATACGTGCGAGGTACCCAGCACGTTCAGTGACGGAGACTGCGCCACGAGCATCCAACAGGTTGAAGGTATGGCTGCATTTTAAGATATAGTCGTAAGCTGGATGAACTAAGCGTTCATCGATACAGCGTTTTGCTTCTTTTTCAAAACGATCGAAGTTCCCTAAAAGCAAGTCTTGGTCACTGACTTCAAAGGAGTATTTTGAATGTTCATACTCAGGTTGGCGGAAAATCTCACCATATTTGACACCTGCAGACCATTCAAGATCGTAGACACTTTCAACTTCTTGAATATAAGATGCTAGACGTTCTAAGCCGTAAGTGATCTCTGATGTCACTGGCTTACACGCTAAGCCACCAACTTGTTGAAAGTAAGTAAACTGGGTGATCTCCATCCCATCTAACCAAACTTCCCAACCAAGACCTGCACAACCCATTGAGGGGTTTTCCCAGTTATCTTCGACGAAACGAATATCATGTTCTAATGGATCGATCCCTAAAAGACGCAAGCTTTCTAAATAAAGCTCTTGGATATTTTCAGGAGAGGGCTTCATCACGACTTGGAACTGGTGGTGCTGATACAAACGATTTGGGTTTTCCCCGTAGCGGCCATCAGCTGGACGGCGAGAAGGTTCTACGTAAGCGGCGTTCCATGGTTCTGGACCGATTGCACGTAAAAATGTGTATGGGCTCATGGTTCCAGCCCCTTTTTCTGTATCATAGGCCTGCATCAGCATACAGCCGTTTTCAGACCAGAATTTTTGCAGGGTCAAAATCATCTCTTGCACAGTTAGTTTACTCATCTTTTTCTTCCTTTCTTATAACGCATTGACGACAGGATAAAACTCGACAACTGATCCGGGGATCAATTTCACTTCGACCACGGCATCTGCTTCTAAAATATCAGATAAGTCGTAAAGCATTTGGTCTGGACTCGTTGTAAATTCATGTAAAAGCTGTTCATCCTTTAAAAGGCGAACCTGCAGTGGAATACTTGCTAATACTTTGAGCTTTTTTTCGGTAAACGCACTTGCTGGAATCGTCATATCAAATAACATAATAAACCTCCTTTATTTTTGGCTATTCTTAGTGTGAAACATAAAAAAGTCCCTATATCTATACAAAGTGTATAGATATAGGGACGATACATTCGCGGTTCCACCCTACTTCCGACAAGTCGGCAGCTTCATTGATCATGCTCACGGACGCCTGCGAAATAAGGTTCCAACTTGGCTTTCACTCTCCCAAGTTCGCTTCATGGAATGGTCTTCTTTCTTTCTTCCGGTCATAGCACGGATTCGATTACCCTTATGATAGTAGTTGAAGCTAGGGTTTGTCAATGATTAATTTGAACTTTTATCCTTCTGGACCTAAATCCGCCTGATCATGAAAGACGATCTCATCAGCGATTTTCCCATCACTTTCAAAAACAATGATCTCATTCATTCCAGTTTTTAAAAACGGCGCCGGGACGTACAAGCGCTGCTGCGGTCCTTTTTCCCAGAAACGGCCGATCATATGACCATTGACTTGGACAAACCCTTTGCCCCAGCCCGGCAATTCGATAAAGGTATCTGCACATTCATCAAAAACACATTCAAAGCGTGAGAAACTTGGTTGGCCTTTTTGCCATTTTCCTTGGAAATCAATGGCATGCAAATTATCCATCGGCAAGGGATAGATTTCCCAGTTGCTTTGGAATGCGCCATTAATGATCACACCGTCTTTAATGCCTTTGTGCTGATGGTTCATTTTAACGGAATAATTGACCCGCCCCATATTCTCCACCAAGATCCCCAACTCGTTTTCTGATTCTGATAGATCGAAACTGTAGGATTGACCGATTTCTCGATCGTAATCGATGCGCAAAAGTTCCTGGTTGATAAACGTATGGGCACGATCCATCGTATTGATCAGACGGTAGTCGGCAATCTTCCGTGCAGGCCCAATCAGTGAGCGATAGTAGATATAACCTGTCGCTTGATTGCAGGCTTCCATCGATAAAGGGTAATTCCTTATGATCGGTTGACTGATCGTGTCGATCATCGAAAACAAGGAGACTCGTTCTTTCACTGAGAATGTTCCATAAGCTTTTCGCTCAAGTTTCATACTCAAGGGAAACTCAGGAATTTCCGCATAGTCAGCGATCACTTTTTTGAAGGCTTGGTATTTGGCAGTAGGTTCTCCCCATTCTGTCAACAAGGCAGCATAATCATAGCTAGTGACATCCGGCGCTAAGCGCTCGTAATAGTTTGACCCGTTCATAAAGCCAAAATTGGTCCCGCCATGGAACATATAAATATTGACAGAACCTTCTGCCAAGCAATCCTGAAGTTCCTTTACTGCATCAGCCGTTGATGTTGTATGATGATGGTCATCACCCCAAGCATCAAACCAGCCGATCCAAAATTCCATGACCATCAGTGGCCGTTTTTCTCCGTGAAATCTTCGAAGTTTTTCAAAGTTTTCCTTGATGTTGGAGCCGCAGTTGATCGTAGGCAATGCCAAGTCTTTGATAGTGCCGTTTTCTAACATATCGTGCCAAGGTCCGTCAGAGGTCACTAACGGCGTTTCTACACCCTGTTGCCGCATCGCAGCCACCATTTTCCGCAAATACTCTTTATCATTGGCGTAGCTGCCGTATTCATTTTCTACTTGCATCATTAAAATCGGACCGCCTTGGGTGATCTGCAGATCCCGCACTTGTGGAAACAAATGGGCGAAATAACGAGTGATTTTTTCCATAAATGGTGGATAATCAAACCGAAGCCTCATCATGGGATCTTGCAAAAGCCAATAAGGCAGTCCCCCAAATTCCCATTCTGCACAAATATAAGGTGCTGGTCGCAAAATGACATAAAGCCCTACTTCTTGTGCCGTTTGGATAAATCGCCGCAAATCAAGGATCCCCTCAAATTGATAGACGCCTTCCTGTGCTTCATGGAGATTCCACGGAACATAGGTTTCCACAGTATTACAACCCATCAAGCGTAGTTTCTCTAATCGATCTTGCCAATATTCAGGAACGACCCGAAAATAATGGATCGCTCCAGAGATCACTTTGAACGGCTTTTTGTCTAGATAAAAGTCATCTTCGATAGCAAAAGTTCGCATCAGTTACGCTCCTCTTTGACGATATAGGTGGTGTATTGTGTCAGCATCATTTCTGAAGAAAGAACCTCACCCGTCAGAAGATCCGTCTTTCCAACAAACATTGCTGGCAACGGTTGTGCTTCTTCGTGGAAATTGATGATAACGAAGAATTTCGCCTCTGCATTTTCACGACAGGCAACTTCTAGTTTTGTTGCTTCCTCGATCACTGGGGTGATATCGTTTTCTTCGACAATCGTTTTGAAAAGCTGATCTTGCAGCTGATCTTCCAACTGTCCACCAAAGTAATAGACGGTGCCATCGCCAAACATATTTTTCGTCACTGCCGGCATTCCTGCATAGAAATTGCTTGTGTAATGCGCTAGCGCTTCGGCGGTTTCTAAATGGATCAAATCGCTGACTAAATTACTGGTTCCTGTCCGTTCTTCATTGACTAAGGAAACGCCGTTTGATTGTTCTGGGGCTAATGCATCGATTTCTTCCACCCAGATGCCAGCTAACTCCCGCAATGGCCCAGGATAGCCCCCTAAGTGAACGTTGTCAGATTGATCAACGATACCGCTCATATACGTGGTAAGTAAAGAACCACCTTGTTTGACGAAATCAGTGAGCCGCTCTTGCATTCCTTCTTTGATCATGTAGAGAACAGGTGCTGCGACTAATTTGTATTTTGATAAGTCAGCATCCACGGGAACCAAGTCGACGGCAATATTTTGTTCATGAAAATAACGATAGTAGCGATGGATCTGTTCTACATACTTCAGATCAACGGTCGGACCACTCGTATATTCTAATGCCCAATAATTGTCCCAATCGAAAATCACGGCAACCTGTGATTGAGTTTGCGTCCCAATAATGTCTGAAAGCTGCGCTAATTCAGCACCAAGAGCTGCCGTTTCTCGGAAAACTCGCGTGTCTTCATGACCGACATGTTCGATAACAGCTCCATGGAATTTCTCACAAGCACCGATGGAACGTCGCAATTGGAAATATTGGATCGTGTCCGCCCCATGAGCGATCGTTTGGTAGCTTTGCGCCCGCATTTGTCCCGGTTTTTTTAATGAGTTATAGGGTTGCCAGTTTTGTTGAGAGGGTGTTTGTTCCATCAGCATAAAGGGCTGTTGTTTCAAGCCGCGCATTAGATCATGTGTCATGGCTACTAAACTCCATGGCGTATTATACGCTGGATAATTATCCCACGAAATAAGGTCCATTTCCTTCGCCCACTTGAAATAATCCAGTCCTTTAAAGGTTCCCATCAAATTCGTTGTAATCGGTGTCGTGGGATCGATTTTCCGAATAGCGTCCCGCTCCATCATATAGTTTTTTAAAAGGCTATCCGAGTTGAAGCGTCGGTAGTCAATAGAAATTCCTGCAAATGCCGTCTTGTCATAACCGATTCCTTCTGACAGCGCATTTGGCAGAACGATTTCATCCCATTCATATACAGTATGACCCCAAAATTCCATATTCCAGGCTTTATTCAGTGCTTCGATCGTTTGATATTTATCCTTTAGCCAAACACGAAACGCTTTTTCACAGTTGTCGCAATAACATTCGCCGCCGTATTCATTATTGATGTGCCAACAAGTCACTTGTGGATTTTCGCCGTAACGTTCGGCTAATTTCGTTGCCAGACGTTCTGCGTATTTTTGATAAACCAAACTATTGGGACAGGCATTATGCCGTTGCCCAAACTTATGATGGCGTCCATCATAATCGGTGCGAGCGACTTCCGGATACTTCTTAAACATCCAAGCTGGCAAAGCGGCTGTGGAAGTGGCTAAGACGATGTCGAAGCCCTCCGTACTTAATTTTTCGATGATTTGATCCAATTCCTCAAAATCATAACAATTTTCAGAGGGTTGGATCTTTGCCCATGAAAAAACATTGACGGTCGCGCTATTGATACTTGCTTTTTTAAAGATCCGAATGTCTTCTTCCCAAATCTCTTTCGGCCACTGATTTGGATTATAATCGCCGCCGAATAGAATTCGATCAAAAAATTTTGTCATATAAGTGAACGCTCCTTTAAAATAAAATGATTTCTACTCTCTTATTGTAAGGCTTTTCATTTTGTTGTAGTATAATACATGAAACACTATTTTATAACTTTTCGAAACATGGAGGTTGAACATGCCTATTTATTTTTATCAAACAAACCAGCAGTTGCCTTTGTCGCTTGAAAGTATCGGAAACGATTGGCCACAAGATGACGTTGTTCGTCTCGATGGCTACCCTTACTTTCATTGGCTGCAGACAGAACAAGGAGAAGGTCGCGTCACCTTTGGTCAAGAATCCTTTATTTTACGTCCCAGTGAAGGCATCTTGATTTTCCCTTTCACTCCTCATCGCTACTATCCCTTATCAGATTGGAAAACCTCCTTCGCTACCTTTCAAGGACCTTTGGCAGCTGAGATATTAAAACAATTTACAAGTCAACCTTATCTTTTAGTTGAAGAGTCTAAAACTTTTTCCTATATGACTTGGATCAAACAACGCATTAAAGAAGACCAAAAAATAAGCTGGGATCCGTTACAGGCTTCTAGTGAGTGTTATCGTTTTTTGCTGGCGATCATGCAAGAGCGCTCTGGGAATCCAACCGAAAAACACCCCTTGTTTCAACAATATCTGGTCCCTGTTATACAAGAAATCGAAACCAATTATGATCAGGCGATCACGATCAAAAAATTGGCTGGTTTAGTCTATGTTTCGCCTCAATATCTCTCTCGGTTGTTCCAGCGTTTTTTAGGACAATCCACCGCCCAATACTTATTAAACTATCGCATGACCCGTGCCAAAGAGCTTTTGGTGGCACAGCCGGATCTGCCCATTCAGCAAGCCGCTTTTGCTGTAGGGTTTCAGGATGCGAGTCACTTTACCGCATTATTCAAAAAAAGAGTCGGCTTAACTCCATTGAAGTTTCGCCAACTCTATCATTGATTTTTCGGTTTTAAGACGTCTTGCCATTGCCCCATCTGATCGATAAACTTCTTACTTTTTAAATGAATGCCCACATATTCATCATACAATAGATCGATCACTTGTCGAATCGCTGCTTTCGTTTCTGGCTTTAATTTGATCGAAGCAATCTGCTCGTAGGATATTTGCGAAAATAAGCGAATAAAATGGATCGCACGAGAATCCGCATGATAGCGACGTTCGTCCATCCCCCAGTGTTGTTCGCATAAAATGCCACTATATTTTGAGGAATAGTCAAACCGACCGTCGGTTTTTCCGCAGATGGCACAATGGGTCCAATTCGGGCTGATCCCGAAACGATGCAAAATCTGGATCTCAAAGATATTGGTGATGATCTCTGCGTCGTTCCCTTGATCCATTAAGTGCAATGCCTCATGTAAAAAGTGGTATAGATGTGGGTCATAGACCCGATCATCGATAGCAGAATCAGCCAAATTCAACAAGTAGGTCGCATAACCAGCAATAAAAATATCACTTTGGATCGTACGAAAAGGATGAATGTCTTTGGCATTGTTTAAAAAGGACAAGCCTTCCGTTTTGATGGTTCCCATGTAGGTGGCTTCAGTATAGGAGAGCAACGCTGGTGCCAAGGGGTTATTTTTCCGATGAGCACCCTTGACATAAAACATTTGCTTCCCGGCAGATTCCGTAAAGATTTTGACTAGCTTGTCTTTTTCTTTATGGTCCTTTGAAAAAAGCAAAATTCCTTTTGTTTCAACAAGATTCATCGTCGCACCTCATTTCTTGAAAAAAACTGATCCAGTTGGCTAACTGCATCAGTTTTTCCTCTTTAAAGCAGACCGTGATGGATCTGCCTTTCCTTAATACTCATCTTTACGATAGCCGTAATCCGTTAAGAAGGTCTGCTTGTCGCGCCAATCTTTTTGAACTTTCACCCATAATTCCAAGAAGACTTTGTCATCTAATAAGTGTTCAATATCTAGACGGGCTTTCGTCCCGATCTGCTTCAGCATTTTACCGCCTTTACCGATGATAATGCCTTTTTGGCTGTCACGTTCGACAATGATCGTCGCTTGAATATGCACCTTATCATTATGATCTCGTTTCATGGAGTCAACGACGACCGCTACCGAGTGAGGCACTTCATCTCTGGTCAGCAGCAAGACTTTTTCCCGTACCAACTCGGAAACGATAAAGTATTCTGGATGGTCAGTGATTTGATCTTCTGGGAAATACTGAGGACCTTCAGGCATTTCATCGACCAATAGTTTCATTAGCGTTTCGAAATTATTGCCTTCCGTTGCAGAAATCGGTACGATCTCGGCAAAGTCCATTTGTGAGGAGTAATCTTCAATGATTGCCAATAAAGCATCCGGATGGACTTTATCAATTTTATTGATCACTAGGAAAACCGGCGTCTGGCTTTGACGCAACCGTTCGATGATAAAATCATCACCCTTGCCGCGCTTTTGATCGGCACTGATCATAAATAGTGTCACGTCAACTTCACGAAGTGCGCTATAGGCGGTTTCCACCATAAAATCGCCTAGACGGTGTTTGGGTTTATGGATCCCTGGTGTATCGATAAAGATCAGCTGTGCGTCATCTGTCGTATAGACCCCTTGGATTTTATTACGAGTCGTTTGCGCCTTGTCACTCATGATCGCGATTTTTTGTCCTACAACTCGATTTAGTAGTGTGGATTTCCCAACATTTGGCCGTCCGACGATCGCAACGAAGCCTGATTTGTGTGTTGTCATTGTTGTTCCCCTTTATCTTGTGGTTTTAGTGCGTATCAGAAGAGCTGCAGTAATTTTGGCAAGAAGATGATCGCTGCGACCACTAATGCAAAAACTGCGGTCATCAGCACAGCACCAGCTGCCATATCTTTGATTTTTTTCCCGATTGGATGGAAATGAAAGTCCGTAAACATGTCAACGACATTCTCAAAGACTGTATTGATGATCTCCACGATCCAGACCAAGAAAACGGCTAACAGCAGCCAAAGCCATTCCATTTGATTCAAACGGAAAATAAAACCTGCAATGATCGCAACGATGCCTAACCCAACATGTTTACGCATATTACGTTCCTCTTTAAAGACGGTTTTTATACCGGTGAAAGCAAATTCGATTGACGAGATAAACTGTTTATTTTTCCCAATATTCTTATCTTTTGAGTCCATAGGCATCCAGTATTTCCTTTTGCAATCCAAACATTTCCTTTTCATCTTCTGGTGTCATATGATCATAGCCATTGATATGCAAGAAACCATGCAGCGCCAAGAAACCAAGTTCCCGATCATAGGTATGCCCATATTCAGCAGCTTGTTCCTTTGCCCGTTCTATGGAGATCATAATGTCTCCTAGATCACGAGGCATCTCTTCAAGGGCTTCGTCAAAAATAATCGGCATCTCCTCCGCCGTTTCTTCTTCGAAGGCAAAACTGATGACATCTGTCGGCATATCTTTGCCGCGATACTCCCGATTGATTTCTTGGATGGCTGCATTGTCCATAAACGTGACGGACATTTCCGTATCCTCTGGAAGGTCTAAATGTCCTGCAGCAAATTGCAGAAGTCCTTCGATCTCTTTGATCTTCGTTTCCCCCACTGAATTTGTCTCATCTAAAAAGGTAATCTCCATTAGCGCTCTCTTCTTTCTTGTTCTTCTTTCATTTTCTCTGCTTCCGATTTCATTTTTGGGTATTTGATCCGTGAATGGAAGGTACTGCATAGTCCGTTGACCAGTGATTTTTCAATCATCCGGATTTCTTTCAACGTTAGTCCCGTTTCATCTAATTGACCGTCTAAGATCCGATCATTGATGAGATTCGCAACAAATTCTTGAATTTTTTGATTGGTCGGATTTTCCATCGCTCGAACAGCTGCTTCACAACTGTCAGCGATACTCACGACACCCGCTTCTCGTGTCTGCGGTTTTGGCCCAGGATAACGGAAATCTTCTTCTGTCACCTCGGGATTACGCTCTTGAGCTTTTACATAGAAATAACGCATCAGAGTTGTGCCATGGTGTTGACGGCAAATATCGATCACCATCCGCGGCATTTTGGCTTCTTCGAGAATTTCCGCTCCGTCGATCACGTGACCGAAGATGATTTGTTTGCTGTCTTCCGGCAGCAAAAAATTATGCGGATTTTCGGCACCAGCAGGTAAATTTTCTACGAAGAAATTGGCATGTTTGACTTTGCCAATATCATGGTAATAACAAGCCACGCGGGTCAGTAAGCTTTGCCCACCGATCTCGGCGACGGCATTGGCGCTAAGATTAGCAACCATCATACTGTGATGATAGGTCCCTGGTGCTTCTTCCAGCAACTGCTTCAATAACGGGTGGTTCGGGTTACTCAATTCATTCAACACGATCATACTTTCATCCGTTACCAATAATTCGATATATGGATGCAGCCCCATCGTCAGCAAATAGCTAAGAAGCGAGCCGGCCAATCCACAAACGAGTGTTGTCCACGTATTGCCGCGGGCCAAATCCATTCCTTGGAAAATGACCAACATGATGCTTAAGAGTAATGGGAAAACGATCACCCACATGACTGCGATTTTCCCTTGACTGGCGATACGTGCTCGTTTGATCATCGTCCCCATCAACCCAGAGAAGAGATAGGTCACTAAAACAGTCGTCAACAAGTTGGTCCCGCTGGAATCAAAGTAAATGAAGAGTGCACTGACCACTTGGAAAATCGCGGCTAATATCCCTAAACGTCTGCTGGAGAAAATGCTTAAAATCAGCGGTGTAAAGGCTGCTGGGAAAAAGAGCGGGATAAAGGTCACTAATTCTGATTGGAACAGTTGGAAAAATTTCATGATCAAGATACTGAATGCCATCGCCAAAATATAAAAAGTGACGGCGTTCATTCGCTTTTCAACATCTTTTGTCTGTCTTGTATAATAAAACAGCATGAGCATTTGTAAGCAGGTCGCTAAAACTAAGGCGATTAATGGAAAAACTGAGAAGGTCTGATTGGTCATTCCTAAAAGCTGCAGCTTTTCCAATGCGTTGGCATCGATCTGTGATCCTTCACGAACAATGATCTCCCCTTGATAGATCATTACCGGTGGAACAGCATCCATGGCGGTTTGTCTCGCTTCTTCCGTCCGCTTTTCATTGGGAATATCATTGACGACGATTCCTTGATTGACAATGAAGCGTAAAACGGACGCCATATCCGAAGTAACATCTAGAAATTGGATCTTGTCTTCCGCCTCTGAGCGGAAAGTACTGAGTTCTGTTTGACGGATCTGTTTGGCCATTTGCTCGTCTACTAGCTGCAACGCATAGGTTCGTACCGTATTCAATTCATCGGTACTTAATGAAAACAATGTCGACAAAAAATTATTCGTCAATGACTGATAGAAATCGAGTTCATCATCACTCATTTTTTCAAACTCTTTTTTTAAGGCTGCAATGTATTCATCCGTACTCGGTTTAGGGATATTTTCATCCTCATCCGCCTCAGCAACTTCTTTTGCATGTGTCTCATCCGTTGATTTTTTGACTGAATCAACTAAGTCAAAAAGGTGGTCGATGCGATCGTGCTGTGTCTGCGCTAGAGTATCCTGATAGGTGTACTCTGGCGGAACCGCTTCTGCTGCCAATTTGCGTTTTTGTTCCGTTGCAGTAGTGTTTTCGATCGTTTTATTGGCACGAATGTTTTCTTCCGCCACCTGGCCTTCGCTATAATCGACATTATTCTGTTTGACACTGGTGTACATGATACCAATCGAAAAAAGAAAGAAGAGAAACATCAAAACTGGTAAATAAAACTTCCCGAGTCTTTCTCTAAGTTTCCGTAGTGGTTGAATGATCATAGTTCTCCTCCTGAAAGACGATCAGCGCTTGTCTTTAAGATCTGCTTCTTCATAAGCTCGAATGATATCGGCCACAACTGGGTGCCGCACCACATCTCCTGCTTCAAAATTAGCAAAAGCAATTTTAGGGATTTCCTGCAACGTTCGCTCCGCATGGATCAAACCGCTTAAAGTCCCTTTTGGCAAGTCGATCTGACTCGTATCGCCATTGACGATCATTTTGGAGTTGAATCCTAAACGCGTCAGAAACATTTTCATTTGAGCGATCGTCGTATTTTGCGCTTCATCTAAAATGACAAAGGCATCTTCTAATGTACGCCCTCGCATATATGCTAATGGTGCGATCTCAATGACGCCTCGTTCCATCAGACGGTTCGTATGATCCATCCCGAAAATTTGATACAACGCATCATAAACCGGTCGCAAGTAAGGATCGACTTTTTCTTTCAAATCGCCTGGCAGAAAGCCAAGGTTCTCTCCTGCTTCAACCGCGGGCCGTGTCAAAATAATCTTTTGCACTTGACCTTTCTTTAAAGCAGCGATCGCCATTACGACGGCCAGAAAGGTTTTTCCGGTTCCGGCTGGTCCGACCCCAAAGACCACATCATGTTTACGGACAGCTTCGATATATTTCTTTTGACCGGCATTTTTTGCCCGAATCGGTTTCCCATTACGGTCCTTGATGATTTCTTCTTCATACATATCTTTGAAATAATCAAGACTGCCTTTGTTTACCATGTTCAAAGCTGTGATCACATCAGGAGTACTGATATTGATGCCTCGTTTGATCAACTCTTGCAACGCTCGGATCACGGATTGTGCTTTTTCTGTAGCTTCCGCTTCGCCGACGATTTGGATCAGCTCCCCACGAGTGTGAATGACCGTCCCCGTCGAGTCTTCAATGATTTTAATGTTCTTATCGTGAGCACCTAAGAGTAAACGAACGTCATCGTTCTCACTAAGTGTTATCTCGATCGTCATAGTTTTGTCTGTCAAATATGTTACAGCTCCTTTTTTGGCGTTCTTATTAATAATAACATAAGATGGAAAAAAGAAAAATTACTTATAAAGTCCAAGGGTAGTTTCCTTTTTGTCCTTATGCTTTTTTTAAGTTTTTGAAATCAGAAAAAAGCCGCGAGCATGTCATCCATACTCGCGGCGTGAGCTTACATTTGATCCAATAATTCTTTAACGATCGCATTGACTTGATTGCCGTCTGCTTTGCCTTTGACTTGCGGCATTACAGCACCCATCACTTTTCCAAATTCTTTGGAAGAAGAAGCACCAGTCTTTTCAATCGCTCCAGCAACGATTTGGCGGATTTCCGCTTCATCAAGTTGTGCTGGCAAATATTTTTCAACAACTGCAATTTCAACTTTGACTTTCTCAGCTAGATCATTTCGGTCAGCTTTCTCAAACTCATGTAAAGAGTCCCGACGTTGCTTCATCTCACGAGATAAAACGGTCAACTCTTCTTCTTCATTCAAGTCAGAACCTTTTTTGATCTGCTCATTTTGAATTGATGCTTTCAACATGCGGATCACCTGCAAGGTTTCCTTGTCTTTGGCTTTCATCGCTGTCTTCATGTCATCATTCAGTGTACTTAGTAGTGTCACACTACCAGCTCCAATTCTCAAAACAGTAGAAAATTAGAATTTTTTGCGTTTTCTAGCTGCTTCAGATTTTTTCTTACGCTTTACGCTAGGTTTTTCGTAAAATTCACGTTTACGAGATTCCTGTAAAGTACCCGCTTTTGACACGGAACGTTTGAAGCGACGAAGAGCATCGTCAAGTGATTCGTTTTTGCGAACGACTGTTTTTGACATGTAAATTCCCTCCCTCCGAGCTTAAAAAGTAACCGTAGTTGTTATTGAAATAAAATCCCAAAAAACACGACTGTCCTTTAAAAATTATAGCTAACCCCTGAAAAAGTGTCAAGGCATTCTGTTAAAAAAGTCTTCGATACTGTCAAGTTTGTTTGGGTTTTCATTGACATTCTTCACAACGACCCAAAATCTCGAAGCGATGACCCTCGATCAAGCAACCGGGAAGCTGTTCTTGAAAGAAGTCCATTGGGCAAATATGCAGTTCTTTTGTTTTGCCACAAACCGTACAAATAAAGTGATGGTGATGATGGTCTTCTAATTCTGCACAACAGTTATAGCGAAACTTCATCTCACCGTTCAGTTCTGTTTCTTCTAAAATACCGATCTCAGAAAAATCGTGCAAATTCCGGTAGATCGTATCATAACTCAAGCCAGGGTACTTTTCCGACATGTATTCATGAATTTCTTTTGCCGGTAAATAGCGATTGCGTTTCACTAAATAGGTAATGATCGCTTCTCTTTTTTTTGTATTTTTAAAGCCATTTTCTTTCAACGTTGTCATGGCATGCTCTATGAGCGTTTGATTTTTCATCGTAGACCCTCCTGATAAATCAAAATCATTCCGATTTTATCAATCTTAAGTATGGTATAATGAAATCAATAAAAAAGCAAGAGAGGATTTTTCTTATGAAGCCAAATGAACCAGAACAACTAGACTTGCAAGAAAAATTGCAAACCAGTGCTGCAGTGACGATGTTCGTTTTGTCGGACTCTGCCGGTGAAACAGCATCGAAGCTTGCCCAAGCGACAATGGCACAGTACCCCAGCGTCGAATTTAACCTTTTTAGACGCACGTTTATCCACACGAAAGAGCACTTGATCAAAGCATTATCAGATGCTAAGAAACACAATGCCATTATCCTTCACACTTTGATCAAAGAAGAACTCGTGGATTTGACGAATCATTTTTGTGAAGAAGCGGATCTCTATCATTTCGACGTATTAACACCGCCTGTCAGTGAAGTGGCACGCCGCACTGGAGTAGCACCTTCACGAGAGCCAGGGGCTTTGCACCACCTGAACGAAAATTATTTCAAACGCATCAAAGCCATGGAATTTGCGGTCATGTACGATGACGGAAAAGACCCTCGTGGCTTCTTGGAAGCAGATGTCGTGTTACTAGGGGTTTCTCGAACCTCAAAAACACCGTTGAGTCTATTTTTAGCGAACAAAAACTTAAAAGTCGCTAATTTGCCTTTGGTTCCACAAGCCCACATCCCGAAACAGCTCTGGGAAATCGATCCGAAAAAAATCGTCGGGTTAACAAACGATCCGAATGTGTTAAACAGTATCCGCAAAGAACGGATGCGTTCTTACGGCCTGAACCCTGACTCTGCATATTCCGATATTGAAAAAATCAAAGCGGAGCTGACGTTTGCTAATGATCTTTATGAGAAATTAGGTTGTGTCGTGATCAATGTCGCTTCCCTTTCCATCGAAGAAACCGCCTCAATGATTTTAAATGCATTAAACTTAGAAGACCATAGCTATTACACTTCAGAGACAAAAGACTGACAACGATAACGCAATAAAAAAAGATGAACAGACTGCCGTCTGCTCATCTTTTTTAGGATATCTATCATTTCAAAGTTTTTTAAAAAACTTGCAGCCCTTCACGATCGATTTGTAATTGTTCGATATACGCATTGCTCTCCAAGGCATGTAAAAGTTTTGAGATTCGTTCTGCCCGTTCCTCTGGGACGATCGCTAAGACCGTTGGTCCAGCGCCGCTTAAGAAACAGCCATAGCCGCCTTCTTCTTCGCAAATCTGGCGAATGGTCGACAAGTGTGGCACAAGCTTTTCCCGATAAGCTTCATGAAAACGATCCTGCTGCATTAATTTCCCTGCAAGAGGCAGATTGCCATTGATGACCGCTGCGATCATAACATTGGCGATCGCACTGGCCTCGACTGCTTGCTCGTGAGAAAGTGTTTGCGGCAAGACTTGACGACTTGCTTCAGTCAACAGTTCTTCATGAGGAATATAGGCAATGATCTCGCACTCTGGAAAATGATGCTTTACTAAATACGTATGCTTGTGCTGATGGTCATAAGCAGCAACTGCAAAATCTCCATAGATCGCTGGTCCAACATTGTCAGGATGCCCTTCAATGGCAGTTGCGATCTCAAGCTTTTGTGCTGCACTCAGATTCATGTGTGCCATTCGGTTGGCTAGTTCAATACCAGCGACGATCACCGAGGAACTACTGCCTAAGCCTCGTGCCAAAGGAATATCCGAACTCATACGGATCTTCAGGGGTTTCATGTCTGGTGCTAATTTTAGTGCCACACGCAAAAGTAAGTTAGTTTCATCGTTTGGGATCTCTGAGCCTAGCTCATGGATGATCTCCCATGTATCGTTTTCTTTTAAAACTTCGATGAACAAATACTTTGACAGGGCAATCCCGCAGGAATCAAAACCAGGCCCTAAATTCGCACTGGTTGCAGGAACGCGGATCTTCATAACTTGGCAACTCCTTCACGAAGATGCTGACGCATTTCTTCTAAATCACTCATCTTATTGATGGTTACTTCTGTCGCTTTGATAGCTGTATCAGGATCCTTCAGACCATTTCCAGTAAAGACGGCAACGACAGTCTCACCTGGTTTGATTTTCCCTGCTTTCACGTGCTGGATGACACCAGCCAGCGAGGCAGCTGAGCCTGGTTCAATAAACACACCATCTTGCGCAGCAATTTTACGATACGCATTCAAAATTTCCTCATCGGTTACTGCATCGATGTATCCTTTTGATTCATCACGAGCGGCTTCTGCCAACTGCCAGCTGGCTGGATTGCCGATACGAATCGCTGTAGCGATGGTTTCCGGCTGTTCAATGACTTCCCCACGAACGATGGCAGCCGCACCTTCTGCCTCAAACCCATGCATTCTTGGCAACGTGGTGCCTTTTTTCTCATGCCATTCTTTGAATCCTTTCCAATAAGCCGAGATATTCCCAGCATTACCAACTGGAATTGCAAGAACATCAGGCGCCTGTCCTAGCTGTTCGCATACTTCAAAGGCAGCTGTTTTTTGTCCTTCTAAACGATAAGGATTGACAGAGTTCACTAATGCCACAGCTTCTGTTTTCGCAATATCCCGGACTGCTTTTAACGCTTCATCAAAGTTTCCTGGAATCGAAATGATGTCCGCTCCATAAACGATCGCTTGCGCCAGTTTCCCCATAGCGATCTTGCCTTCTGGAATGACGACATAAGCTTTGATTCCTGCTCTGGTCGCATAAGCGGCTGCGGCTGCACTAGTATTTCCTGTCGAGGCACAAACGATCGCTTTCGCGCCTTCTTCTACCGCTTTTGCCACCGCCATCACCATGCCGCGGTCTTTAAATGAGCCTGTCGGATTCAGGCCTTCGTATTTTCCATACAATTGGATCCCTAATTCATTTGAAAGACTTGGTAATGGAATCAGAGGTGTATTTCCTTCAGCCAGCGACAATGCTGGGGTATTTTCATTAACTGGGAGATATTCTTTATATTGATGCAATAATCCTTGATACATGTTTATTCCTCCATCACTTTCATTATTTGCACGTTTTGCGTATTCGCGTATGCCTTGAGTGCTACTGTTAGTTCCTTTTCACTGATTGGCTTCGTGATTCCAGCTATTCGTTGGCTTGCTTCATCAAATGCTGTGTGCTTTGATTCAAACCATTCTGGGAAAGAAGCTGCATTAAGGTCTTTACTTGAAAAGGAAACATAGTGTTGCACAGGAACTTCTTGTACCGAAGCCAATGCTGTTTCTTTTTCAAAGGTTAAAAAAGGTTCAACGATCCCGAATGTTTTGTTTTTAGCCAATACCGTCAAATCGGCAACCACACTAGTGGCTGTCGGACGCGATCCAGCCCCTGGTCCATAAACCATCGACTGATCAATTCCGTCGCTTTTGATAAAAATACCATTGAACTCATTTTGGATCGTCGCCAAGGCGTGGTTTTTTGGCACTAACACCGGCCCAACCGATACAGTAAGGGAACCGTCATCAGTCTTTTGAGCTGCGCCAATCAATTTCACTTCATAGCCAAAAGCTTGTGCCTGCTTAATATCTTCTACAGCTAATCCGCGAATACCTTTTGTTGCAACATCAGCAACGTCGATTGTTTTCCCAAAAGCAAATTTGGTCAGGATCACCATTTTATAAGCCGCATCGATACCGTCAACATCATTGGAAGGATCTGATTCGGCAAAACCTTTTACTTGAGCTTGTGACAACGCATCTTCATAGGTCATGCCATCTTCCGTCATTTTCGTCAGCATATAATTGGTCGTCCCATTGACGATGCCAAAAATCCCTGTGATCGTATCAGGTAGATAGTGGGTGCTCAATGTGCGCAAAATCGGAATTCCTCCCCCCACACTGGCTTCATAATAAAGAGAAACACCGGCTTTTTCAGCAATTGCCAGCAGTTCAGGTCCATGGGTGGCAATCAAATCTTTATTTGCCGTCACAACATGCTTTTTATTTTCTAAAGCAGCTGAAATAAACGCTTTTGCCGGATCGATCTTCCCGATCAATTCCACAATTACGTCGATGGTCTCATCTTCAAACAACTCATTTGCCTCATTCGTCAAAGCAAACCCATACTTAGCTGCTAACGCAGACTTATCCTCATAAGGCGAAGCTAATGCTTTCGTGATTTGCACACTGACTCCTGTGCGTGCCAGAATGGCTTCTTTTTGCTCTGCCAACACTTGGCATACCCCGCTGCCGACAACACCCATTCCTAATAATCCAATGTTCAATTGCTTACCCATAAAGCCCCCTAACTGAAAACGTTATTAAAAACCGTTCATCTAATTTTAATATTTCCACTAGCATACCAAAAACAATAAGAAAAAACTAGGACTTTTGAGAAATTCTCGCCCTAGTTTTAACGGTGATGGATATGTTCGAATGTTTTTTGCAAAATATCCACAACATGTTTGTCATCAAGACTATAAAGGATGGTTTTTCCTTGTCTTTCCGACTTTACGATCCGATTATCTTTCAATAGTTTCAACTGATGAGAGACTGCTGATTGTTCCATATGTACTTGTTCCGCGATTGAAGTGACATTGCGTTCACCCTCTTGAAGGGACAACAAAATTTTTAATCTGGTCGGATCACTAAGCATCTTAAAAATCTGCGTTACTTGCTGAATTTCCTCTAATTTAGGCGGAGTCATCGCGCCACATCCTCTCTTATTTCCTTTTGCATTTTAGCCCCTGATAGACGGCTTGTCAATCAGCGGCCGCCAAACAAGGAGAAGTAATTAGATAAAAGACAAGAATAGATCCAAGTGTCAGAAAATTCCCTTTAGAAGCTTAGGTCCCTCAACAACTGTTCGTTGGGGAAACAAATGCTTCTTTTTCTATCACTCGGATCATTCAGTCAAATTGCAATTTTTTGATTATGAAGGCAGCAGATGACTTTATTCACCTGTGATTTCTTCAATCGCTGCTTGCAGATCAGCAATTTTTTGTTCTGCTGCTTCTGCCGTTTCGCCTTTTACACCAATATAAAACTTGATTTTCGGTTCGGTCCCAGAAGGACGAACCGCAATCCAGCTTTCATCTTCCAAGGTGTATTTCAAAACATCAGAAGGCGGTGTGGTCATTTTTTGTTGGTGACCATCTAAGCCCACACGAGTCAACAGTTTAAAGTCTTCTGTTTGTACGACAGGGGTTCCTGCGAAGACAGAAGGTGCTTTTTCACGGAAAGTCTTCATCAAGGCAGCAATCTTAGTTGCCCCTTCCATGCCGCTCATCGTTACAGAAATCGTTTTTTCTGCATAATAACCGTACTCTTCAAAAATATCTTGCAGACCGTCATACAATGTTTTGTTTGATTGTTTGTAAAAAGCAGCCACTTCTGCTAATAAAACGAGCGCTTGGATCGCGTCCTTGTCCCGTACGAATGGTTTTACTAAGTAGCCATAGCTTTCTTCAAAGCCAAACATAAAGGTTTGAGAATGGTCTTTTTCAAATTGTTGGATTTTTTCGGCAATAAATTTAAAGCCGGTCAATACGTTGATCATATCCACATCGTAGGATTTAGCGATCGCTGTTGGCAATTCACTAGAAACGATCGATTTTAAGACTGCTGCATTTTCTGGCAATGTCCCAGCTGTTTTATGGGCTTCTAAAATGTAACGGATCATCAATGCGCCTAACTGATTACCTGTCAACACTTGGTAGTTGCCATCTGGCATTCTTACTGCAGCTCCTAAGCGATCGGCATCTGGATCTGTTGCGATCAACAGGTCAGCACCTTCTTTTTCTCCTAAAGCAATCGCATATTCAAAGGCAGAGTGCTCTTCTGGATTCGGTGATTTTACTGTACTGAAATTTGGATCAGCAACCGCTTGAGAAGGTTCAATAATGAATTGTTGGAAACCAGCTTGTTTCAACGCTTTCTCCCCAAGCATCCGCCCTGTTCCGTGAAGTGGTGTATAGACAAGTTTCAAATCTTTGCCCACCGTATCGATCAATTCTTGATCGATCGTGACTTCTTTGATCTCTTTCAGATAGGCAGTATCGATTTCTTCACCAATAATAGAGATCAAGCCGCTGTTTTTGGCTTCTTCTTCACTTAATACAGGGATCTCTAACGGATTTTCAATTTCCCGAACGAATTTTGTCAATGCATCCGCATCTGCTGGTGGCATTTGTCCACCATCTTCCCCATATACTTTGTAGCCATTGTATTCGGCTGGATTGTGAGAAGCTGTGATCATGATTCCAGTAAAGGTTTTTAAGTAACGCACAGCAAAAGATAATTCTGGCGTCGGACGTAAGCTTTCAAAGACGAAGGCTGGAATATCGTGTTTTGCCAATGTTTTTGCCGCTTCCATCGCGAACTCAGGTGAAAAATGACGGGAATCATAGGCGATCGCTACGCCACGACGTCTTGTTTCAGGATCTTGTGTATCCATAAAGCGAGCCAATCCTTCGGTTGCTTGACGAATCGTATAAATGTTCATCCGATTGATACCAGGTCCTAAAATTCCTCGCATACCGGCAGTCCCAAATTCCAAAGGCATATAAAAAGCGTCTTCTAACATCGCAGGATCTGCTTCTAATGCGGTCAATTGTTCTTTTAATTGTGGATCTAAGTGTTCACTGTTTTTCCATTGATTAAATGTTTGTTCCCATGCCATAAAATAACCTCTCCTTTTTCCGTTAAAATGCTCTAAAATTAGTATAACACTACTTACAGATTTCTCAAAGAATAACCAAACGAAAAATAAAAACAGCTGCTATCAAAAGTGATTGACACTTTAAAAATAACAGCTGATTCCATTAAACTATTTCGTTAATTGAGCATCCTTTTGTGTTTCAATAAAATCAAACACTTGTTGACCAGCAATACTGCCATCGCCGACTGCCGTCGTGATTTGACGCAAGCCTTTTTCACGAACATCGCCAACCGCGTAAACACCAGGAATTGAAGTTTCCATCTGCTCATTGGTTAAAATCCAGCCAGCATCATTCGTGATACCGCTGGCTTTGAATGGTTCTGTCAACGGATCTAAACCAACATAGATAAAGACACCGCCAGCAGCTTCTTCTGTCACTTCATCCGTTTTTACGTTTCTGATTTGCACGCCAGTCACGACCATCTCATTGCCTTTGATTTCTTCAACAACAGAATCCCAAATAAAAGAGATTTTCTCGTTGGCAAATGCGCGGTCTTGAATGATTTTTTGTGCTCGTAATTCGTCACGACGGTGAACGATCGTTACTTCGGAAGCAAATTGTGTTAAGTAGATAGCTTCTTCGACTGCCGAGTCGCCTCCGCCAACAACAATCAAGCGTTTGTTACGGAAAAAGGCACCGTCACAAACCGCACAGTATGAAACACCGCGTCCCGCGAATTCTTCTTCGCCTTTGACGCCTAACTTTCTATGTACGCATCCTGTGGCAATGATGATTGTTTTCCCTTGATAGGTTTTGTCTTCGGTGGCAACTTCTTTGAATTCACCTTGATCCGTGATGCTCTGAACGATCCCATAGGCATTTTCAACACCAAATTTAATGGCACCTTCATACATTTTAAATGCTAATTCAGGGCCTAAGATTGATTCGTATCCTGGGTAGTTTTCAACTTCAGCCGTATTGTTCATTTGACCGCCAGGTGCGCCTCGTTCAATCATTAGTACTGATAAATTCGATCTTGACGCATAAAGCGCTGCTGTCATCCCCGCAGGGCCTGCGCCGATGATAATTACATCATACATATATTTCCCTCCAATTTGGACTACCCATACTTTACTTTCAAAAGCAAATTCTTTCAACTCATCTGCTTACAAAAAATAATAAGATATTCCTGCTTTTACTTTTGAAAATTACATTGACTTTCTTTTCAATTTTTGTAAAATTTTCACGATACGTCTATTATATAGAAAATAAGGAGTCCTTACAATTGAATAAGAAAAAACTTTTAGGAAAATCAGACCGTGAACTGCTTTTCCTCAGCTGGCCGATTTTTGTTGAGCTATTTTTGCGGGTCGTTATTGGGAATGTCAACGTTTGGATGATTTCTCATTACTCCGAGCCAGCAGTAGCGGCCGTCAGTGCTGCCAATCAACTATTGAATTTAACGGTCTTTATTTACGGTTTCATCACCGTGGGTACTCAGATCATTATCGCACAATTGATTGGTGCGAAAAAACGCGACCAGATACCGAAAGTCATCAATACCGCTCTTTTTGGCTCATTGTTCATCGGGATTTTGATCAGCTTAATGTTCCTTTTCGGCTCAACCTATCTCCTTCGTTTCATGGGATTGGATGCTGAATTAGTTGCTTTAGGTCATGGATACTTACAAGTGTATGGGGGAAGTCTGTTCCTTTCATCGATCACGGCGGTCATAATTGCTGTCATGCGTAGCCACAGTTTCACAAAACCTGCGTTATTGGTGCCGATGTTTGCTAGTATCCTAGCCGTCATTGGGAATTACTTTGTCTTATATAGCCCCTTTGGTTTACCGAATTTTGGTGTGACCGGATTGGCATTTTCTAGCGTCTTTGGTAATTCGATTGGTTTAATAATTGCCGCAATGTTGCTGAAGAAGCATGTGAATTTTTCTGTTTTATCTGCCCGTTTCTCGAATGTCTCTTGGGGTGTGATGAAAAACATTTTGACTTACGGATTGCCTTCTTCTGGCGAGTCTCTTTCCTATCAAGGAGCGCAAGTCGTAGTGACGATGATCGTGGCTCAACTTGGTGCCAGCGTCTTGATTGCAAAATCTTACGTAACAGCTATCACCCAATTTGTTTATTTGATTGCCTCCGCATTGAGTCAAGGGAATCAAATCATGATTGGCCGCAATGTCGGTGCTGGAGAATACGATCGCGCGCATCAGCGAGGCATGCGCACGATGGTGATCGGGATCATTGCCTCGGTAACGATCTGTTTATTGACTTACTTGTTTATTGAGCCAATCATGGGAATCTTTACCACCAACGCGGAAGTGATCGAGATTGCCAAAGGTGTCTTTTTGGTAGAGATCGTTTTAGAAACGGCGCGTGCAGTCAATATGATCCTTGTGGGTTCCTTAAATGCAAGTGGCGATGTGAAGTTCCCATTGATCTGTAGTCTAGTTGTTCTATGGGTCATCAGCTTACCGTTTTCCTATTCACTGGCGATCGTCTTTAAATTCGGCTTGATCGGCGTTTGGATCGCTTATGCCATTGACGAAGCATTGCGCAGCGTCTTAATGATTTATCGTTGGCACTCCGGTGTATGGAAAACTAAATCTGTCGTTCATCCACAAGAAACAGAACCCGAAGTATTGCCAGAAGCATAATTAAAGTCCAGCGGTCTCGGTGACTGCTGGACTTTTTTGTTTTCCATAAAAAATAAAATGCGCCAAGAAGTTTGCTTGGTTTTTTTGAAGACTTTGCTCTATACTTGTCTCAGAAGCTATCGACTACGATTTACATTAAAAGGAGCGTTTGCTATGTCAATCTATGACTACCAAGCAACATTGGAAAATGGCGAAACTTATTCGCTAGCAAAATACGAAGGTCAACCGCTAGTGATCGTCAATACAGCTACGAAGTGTGGTTTGAGCCCGCAGTTCAAAGAACTACAAGGTCTTTATGAAACTTATAAAGACCAAGGATTGGTCGTTTTAGGGTTTCCTTCTGATCAGTTCAAACAAGAAGTCGGGTCAGCCGAAGAAGCCGCAGCCGCTTGCCGAACCACCTATGGTGTCGACTTTCCGATGCACAAGTTAACAGTGATCAATGGAAAAGACGCGGATCCCTTGTTTCGCTATTTGGAAGAAGAAGCACCTGGCACGCTAGGAAAAGCCATTAAATGGAATTTCACGAAATTCTTGGTGGATCGCCAAGGTAAAGTCGTTGAGCGTTTTGCTCCCCAGACAAATCCTCAAAAAATGATTCCAGAAATTGAAAAAGTTCTTTAAAAAACAGAGAAAGGCGATTTTGAGGACAAAACATGTCATCCTTAAGGTCACCTTTTTGTGATTGCTGCAACATAAACATTATACAACAATCACATTGGCGCTTGTCAAAATATCTGAATGTCTATTTCTTCTTAAAGAAACCATTCGTTACAAAGATTTCAAAAAGACTTTAAAAAAACTGCAGTGGATCCCCTTTGATTTCTCAACGGGATCAACTGCAGCTTCTTTTGATTAGTTATTCGATAAATCTTCACCATTTGAAGCAATCACTTGTTTGTACCAATCAAATGATTTTTTCTTGGTTCGTTTCAAGGTGCCGTTTCCTTCATTGTCACGGTCCACATAAATGAAACCATAGCGTTTTTTCATTTCACCTGTTCCAGCTGAAACTAAATCGATACAACCCCAAGTCGTGTAACCCAATAAGTCGACACCATCTTGTTCAACCGCATCTTTCATTGCTTGGATATGCTCTGCCAAATATTGGATGCGGTAATCATCTTCCACATAGCCATCTGCATCTGGTGTATCCACAGCGCCTAGACCATTTTCAACGATAAACAATGGTTTTTGGTAACGGTCATAAATGTCATTCATTGTAATCCGCAAACCAAGTGGATCAATTTGCCAACCCCACTCACTTGCTTCCAAGTATGGGTTTTTCACAGAGGCAAAAATATTGCCAGCCGTTTGTTCTAACAATTCAGCGTCCGTTGTTGATACGCGTGAAGAATAGTAAGAGAAAGAAATAAAGTCTACGGTGTGAGCTTTCAACAGCTCAAGGTCGCCTTCTTCCATTTTGATTTCGATCCCATTGCGTTCCATTTCTTTCAGCGCATATTGTGGATATTCCCCACGTGATTGAACATCAATAAAGAAATAGTTTTCGCGATCTGCTTTGCGTGATTCCCAGACATCTTCTGGTTTGCTTGTATATGGATAGTACGCGCCAGCAGCCAGCATACAACCTACTTTGTTTTCAGGATCAACTTCGTGAGCGATTTTCGTTGCGATTGCGGATGCCAACAACTCGTGGTGAGCCGCTTGATATTTCACTTGCTCAACGTTATCGCCTTCTTCAAAATAAAGTCCCGCTCCCATAAATGGCGCATGTAGAATCATGTTGATTTCGTTGAAGGTCAACCAGTATTTTACTAATCCTTTGTAGCGGTTGAAAATCACGTTACACAAGTTTTCATAGAATCCGACTAATTCACGAGAACGCCATGCTCCGTATTTTTCAACTAAATGCATTGGGCAATCAAAGTGAGTGATCGTTACTAATGGTTCGATCCCATATTTGTGGCATTCTTTGAAAAGATCTTCATAGAACTTCAAGCCGTCTTCATTTGGTTCTGTTTCATCACCTTTAGGGAAAATCCGACTCCAAGCGATCGACAAACGGTAGGTTTTAAAGCCCATTTCGCCAAATAGCGCGATGTCTTCTTTGTAGCGATGATA
>Ga0153985_1000017_pt1 | contig 55022 bp, 60 predicted proteins | sample TSGA069MetaG_FD_104715 | JGI IMG/M metagenome (GOLD analysis project Ga0153985, IMG submission 104715) | Attine ant fungus gardens microbial communities from Georgia, USA - TSGA069 MetaG | ecosystem: Host-associated > Fungi > Mycelium > Unclassified | place: USA: Georgia, Alexander Wildlife...
CATCGGCAGTCGTTCACAGAATCCTTATGATTGGCCAATCGCGATTCATTTGTTAGCCAAAGGCGCAATCAATATCGATGAGATGATCACGAAAAAATACCCATTAACTGATTGGCGTGAAGCATTTGATAAAGTGATGGAAGGCAATGAGATCAAAGTGATGATCGAATCAAATCCAGGAGAGTTTTAATTAAGTAAGGAAAGTTGTACCAGATTTCTGGTGCAGCTTTTTTTGTATGCAATTTCTTACGATTATTTATGAACGATTCGATTATGTAACAATAAAGAGATTATTTTTCACAAAGCGGATTGTTTCAATAATGGTATCGGAAGAGGTGATTCTAACAGGTGCCTGATCGTTGGAAAGCAAGTGATTATCAACATGAAACAATCAACTAAACTAGCGCAGACAAAGGGAGTTGTAAATTTTTAATTATCGTTATTTTAAAATGTTTTCACAAAGAAACCGTTTACTATTTTTTCTGTTCAGGCTAGACTTAAGGGAAAAATGAAGATAGGAGGGAAAAAGATGGATCTTGATAATAGAAGTGTTCAGATTTTGCAGTCGGTCGCGTCTACGGTGAAAATATCTTCCAAAGAAATTATGGAAAAATATGATTTAACCCGTAATCAATTAGATTATGCGATAAAAAAAATAAATGACTATCTGCATGAAAATGACTATCGAAAAATCATTCGATCACGTAATGGCAGTTTTATCGTGGATACGAAAGTAGTCGATACTTTCTCAGGAATCATGAACAGCGAGAGTCAGCTGCAGGCGGACGAAAATAGTTTTTTAGACGAGGAGCATCGGCTGCTGGTTATTTTATTGTTGATTTTTTCAGCAGACTATCTTTCGCTTTATCACTTTTCAGAAAGCTTGGAGGTTAGTAAAAATACGATTGTATCGGATATCAAAAAACTAAAGAAGCAGTTGAAAAGACACAAGTTGACGATCGATTATTCTAGAAAGGGCGGCTACTATTTTCGTGGGGATGAAGAAGCGATTCGCGGGTTAGTTCTGGTTGTAACAGATCAAGTAATGGACTCGATTTATAATCGCCTTATTTTCGAAAAATATTTAGATATTCGGTCAGGAGAAATTGATGCACAACGCAAAACATTACGTTTGGTGGAGGAGGAGCTGCAGGTTCAATATACGGATAACCGGATTCAAACAGCGCCATATTTTTTGGTGTTGCTGGATCGTCGAGTTAAAAATAGGCATATTATCGAGCAGCGTTTCGGCTTATTGGCAAAAGAAATCATGGATACCAATGAGTACGCCGCAATCGTGAAAGTATTAGCAGGACAAGGAATGTTGCCAAAATCTTATACAGAGCACCTTTATCTGTGTCTCTATATCCTTTCTCTAAAAATTACCGATTTAAGCAATATTTTTTCTCTGAATAAAGAGGATCTGCGAAGGCATATCGAGCTGTTCATTGCTATGCTAGAAAAAAATACGATTATTCAGCTGAATGACAAGGCTCAATTAATTGAAAATCTGGCTCTGCATCTGACGCCCGCTTATTACCGGATTCGTTACGGGTTGACGTCTGACTATACTCTTACGGACATTGTGAAAAATCAATTGGACCCCTTGTTTTTTATCGTAAAATCATCCGTCGCTCCCTTGGAGGAATTTTTTGAAGAACGGATTCCGAATGATGAGATTTATTTGATTACTATGTTTATCGGTGCTTATATGCAAAAAGAAAAGCCGATAAATCTGGATAATACGATCGTCAAAGCTGCAGTAGTTTGTCCAAACGGCATCATCAGCTCAAAACTTTTGGAAAAGACATTAGATAATTGGTTTCCCATGATCCATTTCGTCAGTTCTTTTTCGATTCGCGAATTTTATGAGAAGGAGGATTGTCTAGATGTTCAATTAATATTTTCGACGACTCCGTTAACAACGGAGCTGCCTGTGATCGTTGTGGGAAATGACTTGTCGTCGATGAACAAAACCTTAATCGTCAATGAAGTGATCCAGTTGATCTACAAGATTGATAGTTATAAGCTGCAGCCAGATCATATCTTGTCGATCGTTAAAAAGCATCTTCCAATGGATGACGAAATAGAAGGAAAGATCCGCAAAGAATTGATGATCTCGTATAATTCGATTTTCCAAATTCAGGATCAAGAGATTTTGACAAATGAAACAAAATTGAATTTAAGTGATTTGATTATGAGAGACAGTATCATTATTTTGCCGAATGAATTGAGCTGGCTGGATATTTTACAAGCGGCTACTCAAAATCTAATCGACCGTGAAATTGTCGATCCAAGTTACTTAAGTCATTTAGAAGAGCAGTTTCCTGAGGTCACGCCGAGTATCGTATTAGGGAATCAAATAGTTATTCCTCACACGGTTCCTGAAAATGGTGCACGTGAACTGGGGATGTGTCTAGCTAAAGTACCACAAGGATTTACGAGCCAAGGGCAAACCTATCGTTATGTTGTCGTTATTTCTGCGATTGATAAGAAGATGCACATCCAGCCTATGATGCAGCTACTAAAAATCGCGAGTGTTCCTAAAATGATTCAGCGTTTAGATCAAGCACAGGATAAGGAATCGCTTCTAGCAATCATTCAAGATGTCAAAAAATAAGCCCCATCTGTCCCGCTCGTTTAACGAGCGGGCTTTTTAGACAGTCCGGAAAGTATAAAAATTTTATATAAATAAGTTGCTTAACAGCAGTGACAGCCATGTCCGGCTTCACGAGGTCTCTCTTGTTACTAGGCTGTTTGAAATTATAAAATGAGAAAAAAACGCTTGTGAAATCAACGTTTTCAGCAAGTCGTACAAATATTCCGGAATAGGTTCAGTAAAAAATGAGTTCAAAAGAAATTTAAAAGAAAGCGTTTCCGTGCTATCTTTTGATTAAGCAAGAAGCAAAAAAACAGAATAGGAGGGATCGAGTGATCAAACGAGAATTGCTTTTTAGCAAAATGAAACCACAAGATTACGAAGAAATGATTACGTTCTTGGGGAAAAGAATGGAAGAGTTAGGCTATGTTAAACCAACCTATGTTCCCGCAGTTTTAGAAAGAGAAAAGGGCTTTCCCACTGGATTGCAAATGGGCGATTATGGAATCGCGATTCCCCATACGGATCGTGAGCATGTACATCAATCAGCGTTAGCAATTGCGACCTTGGCCGAGCCTCTTGAGGTTTGTTCAATGATCAATCCGGCAGAAAAAGTCCGTGTATCATTGGTCATTTTGATGGCGGTAGAAGACCCAGATGGTCAAGTTAAAATGTTGAGCAAACTGATGGGTCTGTTTCAAGATATTGAAACATTGAAGCGTTTGGAACGTGCCTCATCCACAGAAGAAATGTACAACATCGTGGCAAAAATGGAATTGGAAATCGCATAAAGCGAAAATAGAAGGAGGAACAACAATGAAAAGATACAATGTGTTATCCGTATGCGGATCAGGAACAGTGACATCATCAATGGTGGCAGAGAAATTAAGAGAGACGTTGGAAGAAAAAGGATATATCGTCGACACAACTGAAGCCAATCCAAACGAAGCGTTATCTTTAGCGAAGACCGGCAAGTTTGATTTTATTACCTACACGAGCCCATTACCAGACGGAGATTATGGGATTCCAGTAGTGAATGCCATTGGCTTTTTAACTGGGTTTGGCGAAGAAGAATTTTTAGAAGAAGTAGACGGTGTTTTGTTAACGTTGGAAAAATAATTATGGTAAAGATTGTTTTGGTTTCTTGCGAATAGTAACAGAGAGTATGGTTTTACTGGCGTTTTTGGTGAAGCCGAAAATAAATACATTAAAATGAAAAAGGGTGCCAGTTTTACTTTTTGCTTTAGCAAGTTAGTAAAATGGTATGCGGCTTGAAAATCCAACTGATTTTTCGGTAAGAAAAATAAATACATTAAAATGAAAAAGGAGTAGTGAGATGTTAGATACATTAAAGAGCGTTTTTGATACGTTTGGATCGGCTGTTTTTGTTCCTGTAATGATTTTTGTGGTTGCCAAAGTATTAAAAGTAAAGACCCAAAAGGCATTTTTATCTGGATTATATGCAGGTGTAGGATTGATGGGCTTTACGTTGATTTTGAACTCATACACCCCAATTATTTCTAAAGTCGTTCAACAGATGGTCGATCAAACAGGGATCAATCTTCCAGCTTTTGATGTGGGGTGGCAGGCGACAGCGCTAGTAGCCTATTCGACGGAAGCAGGAATGATCTACTTAGTAATTGCGTTAGTATTACAAACAGTGCTGTTCTTAGTGAAATGGACCAATGTTTTCCAACCTTCAGATTTATGGAATAACTATTCTTACATGGTTTGGGGATCGATGGTTTATCTGGCTACGAAAAATATGATTTTAGCGGTTGTGTTGATGTGCTTACTGAATATGTACAGCTTATTATTATCAGAAATGTTGGCTCGACGCTGGTCTAGTTATTATCATTATCCAAACTGTACGATTATTGCAATGCACAACATTGAACCGGGAATCTTCGCATTATTGATGGACCCGATATGGAATATGATTGGCTTGCATAAAGTTCGTTTGAATCCGCAAGGCTTGCAGAAAAAATTAGGCTTCTTAGGTGAACCGATCTCATTGGGCTTGTTCTTGGGTCTGTTTTTAGGAATTCTAGGAAATCTAAGCAATTTAGCAGAATTATCTGCTTGGGGGCAAATCACTGAAGTAGCGATCGCAACGAGTGCAGTAATGGCGATCTTCCCGAAAGTGGCAGGGATCTTCTCACAAGCATTCAACCCAATCTCACAAGCAGCTAGTAAAAATGTTCGCGGCAACAATGAAGGTCGTGAATGGTATCTAGGTGTAAATGATGCAACTGGTTATGGTGAACCTGCGACATTGATTTCAGGAATTCTTTTGATTCCGATCATGGTATTTATCGCAATGATCTTACCTGGCAACCAAACTTTGCCAGTCGTTGACTTATTGGCAATTCCGTATATGGTTCAAGCATTGGTATGTTTGTCGAATGGGAATATCGCGAAGACATTGCTCAATGGTGTGATCTGGTTCAGTTTAGGTCTGTATATGTGTTCCTATACTGCACCAATGTTTACAGAAATCGCACAAACAGTCGGTGTTACTTTGCCAGCTGGCGCATTGATGGTAACAAGCTTCAATATTTTAGGAAAACCGATTTTTGGTTTAATCTTCTTGGCCTTTTTAAGTCAAAACCCATTGCTGATCGGACTGACGATCGTCGCTTACTTTGTTGTTTACTTCTTATTCCGCAAGAACAAAGAAGCTTTCTATGGGTATGTTGAGCGTGCGGCAGCGAAAAACAGCGTTGAAATCCCAGATGCTAAAACGAAGGTAGCCTAATTGAGATAGAGAAGGATGAAAGAGATCATGACAAAAAAGATGAGAGCAAGTGTGTTGATAAAACCTGGTGTATTGGAAGTTCAAGAGGTGGATGTTCCCGATATTGGTGAAGATGAAGTATTAGTTAAAGTCGCTTACGCGGGGATCTGTGGCTCAGATGTGCCCCGCGCAAACTTAGAAGATGGTGCAAGAATGTATCCGCTCATTTTAGGACATGAATTCAGCGGCACTGTTGATCGGGTAGGATCACAGGTTACTAAAGTTCAAGTCGGAGACAAGATCGCTGTTGCACCACTGATCCCGGACCCAAATTCTGAATATACAAAAGAAGGCTCCTATGGTCTCAGTGATAATTATAACATAATCGGTACTGGCAGTAATGGAGCCTTTGCTGAATACGTGAAAGTCCCTGAAGAGCATTGTGTGGTGATGCCGGAAGAGTTGGATTTATTGTCAGCAGCTGGGGTAGAGCCGGCGACGATCAGTTGGCATGCGATGCAACGTTCAAACATGAAGGTCGGCGATACAGTTGCAGTTCTTGGCTGTGGGCCAATCGGTCAGTTTGCGATTCAAATCGCGAAAATATTCGGTGCTAAAAAAGTCATCGCGGTCGATATTTTCGATGACAAATTGGCATTGGCAAAAGAACTCGGCGCGGATGTGACTATCAATAGTAAGGAGCAAAATTTAGAAGAAGCAATCAAGGCGGAAACAGGTCTAGGTGTACATGTCGTGATTGAAACTGCTGGAAGCAAGTTTACTCAGAAACAAGCCCTTTTGATTACACGAAAACATGGGACTGTAGTACTAGTTGGCATCTCGCATCAAGACCTGCCGTTATCTGAGCATGAGGCAGAGCGTATTATGCGCGCAGAATTGACGATTACAGGTTCATGGAATTCTTATACAGCACCCTATCCTGGCCGGGCATGGGAAGCGACGTTAGAAGAAATGTCTAAACGCAGAATCAAATTCAAAGAAATGGTGAGTAATGAAATCACGTTAACGGATTTGTCAGATGTGCTGCCTAAGATGTTTAAAAGAGAACTTGCGTATAACAAAATCGTTGTTGCAGTCAATCCAGAGTAAGAGGGGACCAAACCAATGTTAGAACAATTAAAAGAAGAAGTATTTCAAGCGAATTTAGCCTTACCTAAACAAGGATTAATTAAATATACTTGGGGAAATGTCAGCGCTTATGATCCTGAGACCGGCTATTTTGTTATCAAGCCAAGCGGAGTCAGCTACGGAAAAATGACGGCTGATGACATGGTTGTTGTTGATTTAGAAAATAATGTGATCGAAGGAGAATTGAACCCTTCATCTGATACGCCGACTCATGCGGTATTATACAAAGCATTTCCAGAGATTGGCGGCATCGTTCACACCCATTCAACTTGGGCAGCAGCTTGGGCACAATCAGGATTAGATGTTCCAGCGATGGGAACGACTCACGCAGATACCTTTTATGGCTCGGTTCCATGTGCTCGTTTCCTAACACAAAATGAAATCGATGAAGGATACGAACACGAAACAGGAAATGTCATTATCGAAACATTCAAACAACGTGAAATCAAACCTTTGGAAGTTCCAGGAGTATTGCTTCATGGACACGGTCCGTTTACTTGGGGCAAAGACGCTCATAGTGCGGTGATGAACGCCGTGGTATTGGAAGAAGTATGTAAAATGAACCTGTTGACTCGTCAATTAAATTCATTTGCAGAAGAGCTGCCGCAACGTGTGTTAGATAAACATTATCTTCGTAAACATGGAGCGAATGCGTATTACGGACAGAAATAGTTACTAATTAGGGAGGAGGATGACGATGATTAGCGATTTGTTTATTTTGATTGGCCTAGCCTTTTTTATCAAAATCTTTTTTGATGGTGCAAAAAAACTAGTAGTTGGCACCAACGGGGATGTCGTAAAAAGCAGAACTTACTGGATTCACGGTGTGCTGGGTGTGGCATTTATGATCGTAGCTCGACTAATTACGGTCCTCCTTTAATTAAGTAAGCAACGGAGGATGATGGAATGAAAATTCATGAGATCGGTCAGGCTCCTTTTATTCGAGAAATGTGCGAAGCGACCAGCCAATTATGGGCATATGGCTGGGCAGAGCGAAATGGCGGTAATATCAGTTACCGGCTGCCGCAAGAGGAGGTTCAATATTATCTCAATGTCGCTCATGTTAAACGGACGGTAGAACTGAATTTTACTGTAAAAAATTTGGCAGGGGAACTATTTCTTGTTTCAGGTTCAGGCAAGTATTTTAAGAATATCCAAAAGAATCCAGCAAATAGTTTGGCGATCATCCAGATAAGCGCAGAAGGTGACAAGTACGACCTGTTATGGGGGCTAGAAGGAGGCGACCTGCCAACGAGTGAGTTAGCGTCGCACCTTCAATGTCATGAAGTTCGGCTTGCGCAAGATCCAGAACATCGAGTAATTCTGCATACCCACGCGACAGCGATATCAGCAATGACCTTTATCCATGATTTAGATGAGAAAAAATTTACCAAAACATTGTGGCAAATGATTACTGAATGTTTAGTCGTTTTTCCTGATGGTGTATCCGTTCTTCCATGGATGGTTGCGGGTACGAGTGAGTTAGGTGCCGCATCGGCAAAAAAAATGCATGATTCTAGGATTGTTGTCTGGCCACATCACGGTATTATGGGTGCAGGACAAACAATGGATGATGCTTTTGGCCTAGTTGAAACAGCGGAAAAAGCAGCGCAAATTTATTTGCAGATTTGTTCAACTAGACAAGAAATTAAGCAGCGAATTACCGATCAGCAACTTTGGGATTTAGCGGAAAAGTTTCACGTGAAACCGAAATCTGGGATATTGATGGAAGAGGGCTTGCGAAATGACTAATGTCGTAGTGATTGGAGATCCCTTTGTATCGGCTGAAAATTTAGCTGCTGCAGCCAACGGTCTGATACTTGATTCACCAATCAATGTTCAACTGTTTGAGTGGCAAGCTGGAAAAACGCGTTCGGAATTTCGCGAAGTAATCAAAGTTTTGGAGCATGATGGACCGAATGGTTTTGAGTGGCCTTCAGAGATACTAACCGCAGTGTCGTCAGCCGAGTATTTATTAGTTCATTTGGCGCCGGTTTCTCAAAAGTTATTACGGCACGGGAAACAGTTAAAAATGATTGGGACTTGTCGAGGTGGCTTGGAACATATTGATTTGGAGGCAGTAAAACAATCAAAAGAGCTTTCGGTAATCAACGTCATTCGAAATGCGGAACCGGTGGCAGATTTTACGATTGGTTTGATGTATACGACAGTCCGAAATATTGCCGCTTCCGCGATCCAAGTAAAGAATGGCAAGTGGCCGCAAAATTTTTCGAATGATGCGTACAAAACGTCCTTTTCTAATCTAAAAGTCGGTTTGGTCGGTTTAGGCCATATTGGAAAGATCGTCGCAAAGCGTTTAACAGCATTAGGATTAGAAGTCAGCGCGTATGATGCCTTTGCAGATCAAGCAAGCTTAGATCAAGAAGGCTATCATATAAAATTGAAAAGCTTGAAGGAAATTTTTAGCGAATCGGATGTCGTCTCTTTGCATTTGAGAGTGGTACCAGAGACGATAAATTTGATTGATCAGTCCTTGTTGAAGCGGATGAAACCCAGTGCTTATTTGATTAATACAGCTCGACCAGACATTCTTAATCGGACAGATTTTATCGAGTGTTTAACGAAAAAAAGGATTGCTGGTGCCGGCATTGATGTGCTTTGGGAGGAACCGGCTGATCCCAATGACCCGTTACTAAAATTAGATAATGTTGTGATCACATCGCATATTGCCGGAGATACGATCGATGCAATCGAGCGTTCACCGCAATTGCTGCAAACAGAAATGAATAGAGTGTTGCAAAAAGCCTAAGCAGCTTCGTCTGCTTAGGCTTTTTTTGCACATTTCACAAATTAGTGTCCTTTTTTTTCTGGTTTCAAAAAAAAGAGCGTATTAATCATTTAGGGAAAGCGCTTTATACTTGGCGTGTAATTAAGAGGAGGGAACATGGAATGTCAGATTGGTTAGACGTTGCAGGAAAAAAAGTGATCGTAACAGGTGGCTCTTCAGGAATTGGAGCAAGTATTATTGAGGAATTACTGGATCAAGGAGTGATCGTTGCGAATTTTGATCTTCAACCTGGGAAGATGATTCACGATAATCTTTACTATTTTAAAACGGATATTTCGGATCGCCAGCAAGTAGAAGAGAATGTGGCGAAAGTTGTTGAAGAATTAGGACAGATCGATGGCTTGGTAAATAATGCTGGAATTAACGTGCCACGATTATTAGTGGATGAAGAAAATCCTCATAGTCCGTTTGAATTATCTGATGATGTCTTTGATAAAATGATGGCGATCAATCAAAAGGGTCTATTTTTAATGACGCAAGCGGCGGCGCGGACAATGATGGAAAGACATGAAGGCGTGATTATCAACATGTCGTCGGAATGCGGTTTGGAAGGATCAGAAGGTCAAAGCCCGTACGCTGCAACTAAAGCTGCAGTCAACAGTTTTACACGGTCATGGTCGAAAGAATTAGGCAAGCAAGGAATTCGGGTAGTGGGAATAGCACCGGGAATCATGGAAGAAACTGGCTTACGAACTGAGGCTTATGAGACAGCGTTGGCTTATACACGCGGAATCACTGTTGAAGAACTTCGTAAGAACTATGATAAGACTACGACGATCCCATTAGGACGGAGCGGAAAGCTCAGTGAAGTCGCGGATTTAGTATGCTATTATCTATCTGACCGGTCTAGTTATATTACAGGCGTTACGACCAATGTAGCTGGAGGGAAGACGCGAGGATAAAGAAGGTGGTGTAAATAAGATGGCATTGATCAATCGCTGGTATCAATTATTACAGCATTTTATTACTCATGACCGCCTGAGTCTGATTGAACTGCAAAAAATAACTGGTACAAGCGCGCAGACCACCAAAAAAGCGATTCAACTATTGAATGATCAAATGGAACGGATTGCATTAATTGAAGAAAAAGAAGCGATTTACTCCCTGAAAGTACGGGATTCACAGCAGTTCTCAGAGATTATGAATGGCAGTTTAAAACAACAAACTGATTTTAATTCAAGTACAAAACGAATCGCAGTGTTGATTGATTGTTTTATGAAACAAGAAGGGTATATCGTAATCGATGATCTATCAGAAGTATTAGGTGTCAGTCGTTCAACGGTCAATAAAGATTTGCGGCAGTTGAAACAATTAATGACAAGGTATCAGATTTCTCTGATTGGTACACCTAATAAAGGCTTACGGATCGCTGGAACGGAGTCGCAGGTACGATTACTCTATCTGCAGCACGCCTATGATTATCTGGAGCAGCCGATCTTAAGTGACGACTTGCTGGAGCAGATTGACGCGATCGCATTAAGTAAAAAAATGGATTTTCGCACATTGGGATTATTAAAAAAGACGATTATTTTAACGATTCAACGAATTCAAGGTGGAAAACCTTTGATACAGGCGGTTCCCTATTATGTTAATTATTTCGCAGCCGATCAATTATTGGAAGAATTATTTGTTAGTTTGGCAACGGAATATAGTCTGACGATCAGTAAATTTGATTTTGACTTTCTCTGTTTCCCGTTAAATATTTTCAATAATAATCTGGTTCCTGAGGAGCAGGCGGATAATCCGGAAGTCAAAACATTGTTTCAATCGATGATGGATCAAATCAATGCGGCTGTGATCATTAATTTAGATCAAGAAGTATTGTTCCAAAACATTCGAGCGCATTTTATGTTTTTGATTAATCGGATCATTTTTCAAATTGAGACCTATGATATATTTCGTGAGGAATTTAAACAAAAGCATGCTTTCGTACATGAATTAGCGGAAATAGGGATTACAGCGCTGGCCGATTTCTTACAAAAACCCAATCAGCAATCCGAACTTTCATACTTAGCCATCTATTTTGAGTTGGCATTGAAATCGGATGCTCAACCAAAGATGAAAGAGATCGCTGTGGTTTGTAATACTGGGAAAGGCACGGCTTTGATGATCAAGCGGCAGTTAGCAACGGTTCTAGGACCGAATATTCGAATTGCTCATTATTCAGAGGAAGAATATGAGACGAAGGATTTAGATCGTTATTTTGCAGTATTCACGACTATTCCTTTGAAACATACAAAGGCCACTACCGCCGTGATCAAGTTAACAGATCTATTCAACGAAAATTGGCTATTGAGTGAATGGAAACGGATCGTCGCTTCAAAAGCTGCGTCATTTGAACATATTCAATTTGCTTTTGAACAGTTGGATAAACAATTGGCTTATGAGGAAAATTTGATTGCGCTGCTAGATAAAATGCGAGTAAAACAACTGATCAGCGATTCGTTTAGGAATTATATTTTGACAAAGGCTCAAGAAGAATCTGCGGTGATCGACAATGGGATTGCTTTTCCCCATGGAATCAATCATCAAAGCGAGGAAATTCTCGTCACGATTGGGATATATCCAGACGAACGATCAACCGAAGACATTGAACTGATTTTTCTGGTAGCGATTCCGGAAAATCTGACATTGGAGATGGAGGATGAGCTGTTAAGTTTTTACGATACAATTTTTGTTATCTCTTCCAGTGAAGCGTTAAGGGAACAGGTCAAACGAATAACTAGCAAAGAGGAATATCGTCAATTATTGGTTAAGGGATGCTAGTGAGGCAGGTGTACGAGGAGTTTTCTCTTTGTATCAGAAAGGAGCAGGTGTTGTATGAATATTTTTGTTTTAGGTGCTATTGCAATTATGGCTTACATTCTTCAAATTTTCTTAGGGATGAAGCAAATCAAAAATTTTAATTCTGTTTATATTCGAATGAAGCGTAAAGGAAAAGTAGCGATTGGTCGTCGTCCTGGAAAAATCGCTTCGGGGACGATTCTATTGTTAGGGGTTGATAATACCGGAATCATTCAAGAAGCGGAAATGATGCAGGGAACGTCGATCTTAGCCCGATTCAAATCACGTCCGCAATTTATTGGCATTGATATTCACCAATTGACCGAATCTCCTATCCTGATAGAGGAAAACAAATTAACTCGTCAAGCGGCGGCAAATGCACAAAAGATTTATTTAGAGGTAGAAAATGGCAACCACCGGGATGAAGCTCCAAAATCCCCAATCTTTAATGTAGGCAATCAAGTAGCACTAATGAAACTTTCGATTCAAGATAAATTCACGAAACGTAAATCACAAATATAAAAGGAGTGTTTTAAAAATGGATTACATTACGAAATTTGCGGAAGGTTTTATGAGCCTTTTCCAAACGGGTGCCGAAACATTTATTAGTTGGATGACAGGCATCGTTCCAGTTGTTTTAATGTTGATGGTAGCAATGAACACATTGATTGCTTTTTTAGGAGAAGAACGCGTAACGAAAGTTGCAAAAGTCTCTTCAAAGAATCCCTTTACACGCTATCTTGTTTTACCCTTCGTTTCTGCTTTTATGTTAGGTAATCCGATGTCTTTTACTATGGCTAGATTCTTACCGGAATTTTATAAGCCAAGCTATTATGCGTCAAATGCGCAATTCTGCCATACTAGTAACGGTGTTTTTCCCCACATCAATCCCGGTGAATTGTTTGTATGGATGGGGATCGCTCAAGGAATTACGCAGCTAGGTCTGAATTCAATGGAATTAGCGATTCGTTATATGTTTGTTGGGTTAGTCATGAACTTTATCGGCGGCTGGACGACTGATTTTACAACAGCATTTGTTTGTAAACAACAAGGAATTCAGTTAAGCAAAGAAGTCGATGACGTTCCAGTGACCGAATAGAAATTTTCACAGTTTGCGTGAATTGAACAGTTTAGTGGAATGATAGGTGATGAACATCAAATTTATTTTTCTATTAGAAAAATAAATACATTGAAATGAATTAGGAGGAGCGAAAATGGCTTATAATAGTATTAAAATCGTAAAAGGTTCAGGCGGATATGGCGGGCCTTTAGTCATTACACCAACAGACGAAAAACATAAATTTGTCTATGTAACTGGTGGTGGAGATAAACCAAGTATCGTTGATAAAATTGAGGAATTATCTGGTATGGAATCGGTCAATGGCTTCAAGACATCCATTCCCGACAATGAAATCGCTTTAGCTATTATTGATTGCGGAGGAACATTACGCTGCGGAATTTATCCTAAGAAGAATATTCCGACAGTGAATATTGTTCCTACAGGAAAGAGCGGTCCGTTAGCGCAATACATCAATGAAGATATCTATGTTTCTGCTGTTGGTGATAATCAAATCATGTTAGCAAATGAAACCGAAACTGCCACTAAACCAGCTTTTGTTACGGAAGACAAATCAGAGCGCGAGTTCAAATATTCAACGGATAAGAAAATTACGGAACAACGAGCAGAACAAAAAAGTTTTATCGCTAAAATCGGAATGGGTGCCGGAAAAGTCGTAGCGACGTTCAATCAGTCCGCTCGCGAAGGTGTGCAGACGATGATCAATACGGTTATTCCTTTTATGGCCTTTGTATCATTATTAATCGGGATCATTCAAGGTTCAGGAATCGGGACGGTTTTTGCCAATCTAATGAAACCATTAGCCGGGAATGTAATCGGCTTGATTATTATCGGATTTATTTGTTCGCTGCCATTCTTGTCACCATTATTAGGGCCTGGGGCAGTTATTAGCCAGATCTTGGGAACCTTGATCGGGGTAGAAATAGGTAAAGGAAATATCCCGCCGCAGCTAGCTTTGCCCGCTCTATTTGCAATCAATACCCAAAATGCCTGCGACTTTATTCCAGTTGGTTTGGGATTGGAAGAAGCTGAAGCGGAAACAGTTGAAGTTGGAGTACCGTCCGTCTTGTATTCACGTTTCTTAAACGGTGTTCCACGGGTAATCGTGGCTTGGTTAGCAAGTTTTGGATTATACAGTTAAAAATGTTTGGAGAGATGAACGATGATTTTTGAGACGCAGATTACCAATATTGGACCTGAAGCAGAGATGTTTCAACAAGAAAAGATGTTGATTTTTTTCGGCAATGATGCGCCGGAGACTTTAGCAGATTATTGTTACAACATCCAATTGACCCCATCCACTGATGAAATCACCGCAGGGATGAATTTTTCTTTCGATGAGCAAACATATAGAATCACAGCAGTAGGCGAGGTAGTGAAAAAGAATCTTGATGATTTAGGACATATTACCTTGCGCTTCGATGGTTCAGAAACGGCAGAACTGCCAGGAACACTTTATGTAGAAGAAAAAGAAATGCCAACGATTACTGTTGGAACAAAGATTGCGATTAGGTAAGAACATTCATCTAAGAGTTGCATTTAACTGGTTTAAATGTACACTTTTAGGTGAGTGTTTTTTTGTCAGTCAAATTTCTCGCAGTTTTATCCGAGGGAGATTTAGTTTGAGGATATGTGTAGCGAGAACCAGAATCTTTTTTTATTTTAGGAAAAAACATTGAGTTAACTGGGAAATTAAATGAATGAGGCGATAATATGAAATTTAGACCGAAAGAATCGGCGATGTACCAAAAACATTTTTTAATGGATACGCAAATGATCGAACACTATGTCGTGGAAAAATTGGGCGTTTTTCCAGCGGATGTACCGTTAACTGTTACTGAGATAGGTGATGGAAATATCAATTATGTTTTTCGTGTGGTGAATGAAGCGACACAAGAAAGTCTGATTATTAAACAGGCGGATGTGCTGCTGCGTTCTTCTGGCCGACCATTGGATATTGATCGTAATCGGATCGAAGCAGAAATTTTACGTTTGCAAAATGAGTTAGCGCCACAGTTTGTGCCGGAAGTTTATTATTATGATCAAAAAATGTACGCGTTGACGATGGAAGATATTTCAGACTATTTAAACATGCGTTATGAATTGATTGAAAAAAACACATTCCCTCACTTCAGCGAGGAGATTGCAGAATATTTAGTACGGACGTTGCTTTTGACGAGTGACCTTGTTTTGGATCGAGAGATTAAAAAACAGCGTGTTAAAGAGTTTGTCAATCCAGAGATGTGCGATATCAGCGAGGATTTGGTATTCACAGAACCGTATAACGACTATAAACAACGGAATATATTGACACCGGGCAATGAACAATTTGTTGTCGAAAATTTATATGAGAATGAGCCGCTGCAAGCAGAAGTTGCAATGTTGCGCATCAATTTTATGAACAACGCTCAGTCTTTGCTGCATGGCGACCTTCATACAGGTTCTATTTTTATTAACCAAGAAGGTCTGAAAGTGATTGATCCTGAATTTGCTTTTTATGGTCCGGCGGGATATGACATTGGAAACGTTTTGGCACATCTTTATTTTCCGATGGTCAAAAATCTCTTTGATCCGACAATCAATCAAAAATTCCAGCAATGGATTACTGAGACAATTGCGGCTGTTTACAACCAGGTCCAAGTAAAATTAAGGATATATTATGATGAATACGTGACAGTTTCTTTGTACCGGAATCATGCATTTAAGGACGCCATACTGCAAGAGATTATGGCAGATGCAGCAGGGTATGCTGGTACCGAGATCATTCGCAGAGTTGTAGGAGATTCAAAAGTAAAGGAATTGTCTTTGCTTTCTGCTGAGGATAAAATTGCTGCTGAACGATTGCTGCTAAAATTAGGTATACAATTAATTACCAATCGCCAACACATCACTAGCGGCAGCCAGCTAGTTGATAGCATCAATGAATTTGTCAGTTCCGCTTTTTCCAGATTGCAAAGTTAAGATAAAATTTCGAATGCTCATGCTATCCTTACATACCAGGTTTAGCGGAATGATATGCGTGGTGAAGAACCAAGTCATTTTTCGAATTCAAAAAAAAAATGATTTCCTAATACGAAATAGCAGTCAGTTCCGCTTTTCCCAGATTGTAAAGTTAAGATAGAATTTTGAATGATATGCGTTTTAAAAATGAATACACTAACAATGAAGTAGAAGGTGGATTACTTGAAGAGACAGGATTACACCATGCCAACATTATTACAATATGAAAATGTCGCATGGTATGAAGAGGGAAAAGTTCGCATTTTAGACCGTCGAATTTATCCGACTCGGGTGGAATTTGTTGAATGTGAGACACATCAGGCGGTCGCGCAAGCCATCACGGATATGGTGACCCAGAGCGCGGGACCGTATACTGCGGCAGGAATGGGGATGGCATTAGCGGCCGAAGAAAGTAAAGCGTTAGAATCTGAAGAAAAGATCGCGTATTTAAAAAAGGCGTCACATACAATTGCTCATGCTCGTCCAACGACCGCTAATCGTATGACACTGATCACGGAAAAATGTGTGGCAGTGGCAGAAGAGGCGTTAAAAAAAGGTGAGGACCCGACTGAAGCAATTAAACAAAATACGATTGATTCTTTGAATCGCCGCTACTACACGATGGATCAAGTGGCGAAATATTTGATTGAAAAAATTCCTGGTAATGGGACTGTATTGACACAATGTTTTGGTGAAACGATCATTGGAATGTTGCTGCGGGAAGCCATTGAGCAGAAAAAAACGCTGCGTTTCTTTTGCGCAGAAACTCGTCCCTATCTGCAAGGCGCGCGTCTAACAGCTAGTTGTTGTGCTGAAATGGGGTTTGATACGACCGTCGTTTCGGATAATATGATCGCTTATCTGATGGAACATGAAAAAATCGATCTATTTACTTCTGCAGCAGATACGATTGCCCAAGACGGCTATATTGCTAATAAAGTGGGGACTTATCAAATAGCGATTTTGGCTCAACGTTTTGGTATTCCTTATTTTGTTACAGGCATCCCAGATACGGATAAAACGAGTCATAAAAGTATCAAGATCGAGATGCGTGACCCTGAACAAGTTATGGAACTAAATGGTATCAAACATACCTTAAAGGGAGTCAAAGCGATCTACCCGTCCTTTGATATCACGCCGCCAGAACTAATCGGTGCTGTTGTAACAGATCGTGGGATTTATTCTCCTTATGATTTAAAACGGTATCTAACAGAACAGCCTGAAAATAATTTTTATTGATAGGAGCAGAAAATGAGACATCTAAAAGAACGTGAGTTGATTGTTGAATACGGCAAGAAGCTCATTACTGAAAAATTGACGACAGGAACGGGGGGCAATATCAGTATTTATCTTCCAGAAGAGGAAGCGATGCTGATCAGTCCGAGTGGTATTCCTTATTTTGAAACCGAACCGGAAGATATTGTTTTGCTAGACCTTCAGGGCCATGTGTTAGAAGGAAATCGCAAACCCTCTAGTGAATATGATCTGCATAGTATTTTTTACGCGAATCGTCCAGACGTACGTTCAGTCGTCCACACGCATTCCGAATATGCGACGACGTTTGCCTGCTTGCAGCAAGAAATTGAACCGCTGCATTATATTATTGGTTCTGTCGGCGAAAAAATTCGTTGTTGTGAGTATAAAACATTTGGAACACGCGAATTGGCCGAAGAAGCCTTTAATTTTATTCAGGAAGACAATGGTATTTTGCTGGGTAATCATGGTGTTTTGACCATTGGTCCTGATCTATCCAGTGCTTTTGGAGTCGCTAAAGACATCGAATTTTTAGCAAAACTTGATTATCGTGCGCGTTGCATCGGAACGCCGAAATTATTAAATCAAGAACAAATGAAAGAGGTCTTGGAGAAATTCGAGACCTACGGACAGCAATAAGAGAAACCGTAACTTTGCCGAAAGACAAGGTTACGGTTTTTGTTTTTCTCGCTAATAAAAAGAGCGATGAAGGGTTGGGGTTTTTATCGTGTGTTTATTCACAAGAGAAGAGAGAAACCTTCCTATTTAAATTGGTTCATATTTTTATAATGAATAAACAGACTTGTTTAAAGGATAAATAGTTGCTCGGAACATTGTGAATTTTAGTTCAATGAAAATGATTTATTGACTTTTTAATAGACTAGATAGAAAACCGCTATTTTAAAAAATAGTTATTTAAAGAATGTGTATTTGTGATTATTCTATCTTCGAAACAAATATTGTTTAATAGATATTATTTCTATTTCGCTGTTATATCACCTTTTTTACGGTATAAAATACTTTTGTAACATATGTTCCAATTAGTAAAAAATGATAGTTTGTGAAAAGAAAGCGTTGACATGTTTCTTTGTGATGTTATACTAAAGTTGTCTTAAGGCATATGTCAATGGTGTTGTCATATGTCAAAAAAGTATGGAGGGGTAATAATGACACTTTATGGCAAGCTTTTGGAAAGAGAAAAAAATGGAGCACCGATCAAGGTTGGGGTAATTGGTGCAGGTCAAATGGGTTTCGGGATGATTGCTCAGATTTCAACGATTCCAGGAATGGCAGTAACGGGAATCAGCGATATCCATAAGGACGCTGCTCAACGTGCGGCAGATGCTTATAATGCAAGTGCAGAGAAGAAAGTGGATATCTTAGTTAGTTCAGATTTTAAAGAAATCATTCATTCGGATAAGGTAGAAGTTATTGTTGACGCGACTGGAGTCCCAGAAGTTGGCGCACAAATTTCGTTAGAAACATTATTAGCGAAGAAGCATATCGTCCTGTTAAATGTGGAAGTAGATATTACGATTGGCCCATTGATGAAGAAGATGTACGACTCAGCTAACTTAGTTTATACAGGGTCTGATGGTGACGAACCAGCTGCAACGACGGAATTATTTGAATTTGCGAAGAGTATGGGAATGGAAGTACTGGTTGCAGGTAAAGGGAAGAACAACAAATTAAAAGTTGGTGCGAATCCAGATACAGCCCAAGCAGAAGCGGACTCGAAACAAATGTCCAGTCATATGTTGGCAGCCTTTCAAGACGGAACAAAAACGATGGCAGAAATGAACCTACTATCAAATGCGATCGGGTTTATTCCTGATAAAGTTGGGATGCATGGGATCAGCGGCGATGTGGATTCTGTAGTTAAGGATCTAGACTTGAAAGAAAATGGCGGTGTCTTAGACAAATACGGCGTTGTAGAATACGTTGACGGTTTAGCACCAGGAGTCTTTGTTATTGTTAAGGGGCAAAACGACGGCGCTCGTCATGAATTGAGCTACTTGATGAAGAAGGGTGATCGCGACCATCATATCTTGTATCGTCCGTATCACTTAGCAAGTTTAGAAACACCGATCACGATTGCTAAAGCAGTCTTAAATCATGATCATGCAATCGTTCCATTAGGCGCTCCAATTTCTGAAACAGTTGCGGTAGCGAAGAAAGATATCAAAGCGGGAGAAAAAATCGACGGTATTGGCGGTTATTGTGTCCGTGGCGTATTAGAAACACATGCAGATCTAGTGAAGAATGACAATGTTCCAATCGGTTTAGTTGGCGGTTCTTCTGTTGCGAAACGTGACATCAAAGACGGGACTTTCTTAACTTATGATGACATTGAGATCGATGAATCAACAACAGTCTATCGGTTGCGGAAACTTCAAGATTCAACATTTGGCGATTAAGACATAGTTATAGCAGGTGAGGATTTTCCTCATCTGCTTTTGGAGAGGATGTAGCTTATGAGCGGCTTAATGATTATTTTAATCGTTTTGATGCTTAGCCAGAGTTTGCTAAGTATCGTTCAGGTGAAATATTACCAAAGTTTTATCAAAAAAATCACTAGCGAACAAGCTGGCACGGAGTATGAGTTTTATACTGAAGTTGTAAAAGGGAAGGTACTGCGAACGATTGTTGCAGTTGTTGTGGATGCTGACGGGAAAGTTATCCAGTGCTATATTTGCAGAGGCTTGACTATTTTTGCTCGCTTCAAAGAGGAACAATCATATAGAGGTACGCAGCTAGACCGTTATAGCACAGTTGCACAGGAAAAAAAGGCATCACAAATTGAGAAAGCTTTATCGCAGATTTATACACGGAAATTGGAAGCGGTTACCTAAAAGGAGGATTTTATAATGAAATATATCGAATGGGCAGGAAAAAACTTTATTGGTATGTTTGAAGCCGGTGGAGAGCAATTTATGGGCTATATGACCGGTATCGTACCATTGCTAATTGTACTTTTAACCTTTACTTATTCTGTTATTGCATTTATTGGTGAAGAGCGTGTTGACCGAGTAATCCGCTATTGTTCAAAATATATGGTTTTACGTTATTCGTTGATGCCGATCTTGGCAGTCTTGATGTTAACGAATCCGATGGCTTATACATTTGGTAAATTCGTTAAAGAAGAAGAAAAACCAGCATTTTATGATGCGGCAGTATCATTTGTCCATCCAGTTACAGGTCTATTCCCATATGCCAACGCGGGCGAACTATTTGTTTACTTAGGGATCGCGAATGGTGTGACAAAAGCTGGATTCAGTCAATCAAGTTTAGCAGTTCGTTACTTCCTAGTTGGGATCGTCGTTATTTTGATCCGCGGTATCGTAACAGAACGATTGACGAAATTCATGATGGCTAGAGAAGCGAAGAAAGCGGCTGCGTAAAGGAGGAAGCACGATGTACAAAACAGTATTTGTAAAACCGGGTAATAAAGGCTGGGGTGTTGGTTTAACCTTGACACCGAATGAGCAGAAAAATAAAGTCGTTTCAGTTACTGGCGGCGGAATCCATCCTGTAGCACAACAGATCGCCGACTTAACTGGCGGGATCGCTTGTGATGGATTTAAAAATTCAATTCCAGAAGAAGAAACATTATGTGCCGTTATTGACTGCGGCGGAACAGCACGAATCGGTGTGTATCCGATGAAACGGATTCCAACAGTAGACGTACTTCCTTCTTCTCCTTCAGGACCTTTATCAAAGCATATTACTGAAGATATCTTTGTTTCAGGTGTTCGTCCAGAAGATGTAGAATTAAGAGAAGATGCGAATCTTGAAGATCGTCAAATGGCGGCGATCAATCATGCGCATGCAGAAGATGCAGAATCTGCGGCAGCTACAGAAAAGATTGTGACTGAAGGACGGGAATCCGAAGAGGAATTTAAAGAAAGATATTCGAAAATCAAAGAAGAACATAAAGAAACACAAGCGAAAAAAGATAGTTTCTTAGTCCGTTTCTCTCGTGGAATCGGTGGAGTGATGAGTACGTTCTATCAATCTGGTCGTGATGCGTTAGACATGCTATTAAAAAATATCATTCCGTTTATGGCCTTTATCAGTATGATCGTTGGGATCATCAACTACACTGGTGTTGGTGACTGGTTAGCTAAGGTTCTTTCACCTTTGGCGGGTTCATTGCCAGGGATGATTGTATTGGCTTTGATCTGTAGTATTCCGATCTTGTCTCCAATCTTAGGTCCGGGTGCAGTAATTTCACAGGTTATTGGCGTGTTGATCGGTACTCAAATTGCCAATGGTTCGATCCCTGTACAATATGCGTTGCCAGCACTGTTTGCGATTAATGCTCACGTAGGTTGTGACTTTATCCCAGTCGGTTTATCATTAGGGGAAGCGAAACCAGAAACTGTGGCGATCGGCGTACCCGCAATTTTATACGGTCGGATGCTGACTGGTTTTACTGCTGTAATTCTAGCTTGGTTAGCTAGTTTTGGAATGTATTAAAAACTGTTTGAATGGAGCGAATGGATGAATGGTAAAATCTAAAATTATTGAAATCGGCAGTATGGTGCCAGCTTTTGAGGAAGAACGTTTAATTATTTTGTTTGGCCCTTCTGCCACAGCAGAATTGAGAGATATTTGTGTGATCCATGAATTTGAAGATCGCCCTAAAGATTCCTTAAAGGTAGGCGGGAAAGTCAAATTTGGCGATCAAGAGTTTACGATCGAAGAAGTAGGATCACAAGCGAATGGGAATTTTGAGGAGTTAGGACATATTTCGATTTATTTTCGTAACGCGATCGGAGAGATTTTACCGGGTGCAATTATTGTCAGTCCGGGTGTTTTTCCAAGCTTTGAAGTCGGTGGCGTGATCGAGATTATTTAAAACAAAAGTCGAGGATGTGCCGAATATAGGTGCATCCTCGTTTGTGGTCTAATTTTAGCAGATGAGTTTTTTAATTAAATGATACTGGACAAGGATTGTAGGCGACCAATGATTTTCTTAAAAGAGAGCTAGGAATCAGAATGTTATGTATGAAAAGAAGTGAATTTTTGCGACAGGAAAATTTTTTTGTGGATCTACGTCAGCTGCGAAAAATGAATTTTGTCCCGCTAGTTCTACTTGCGCACATGTAGAATCAACCGTATAGTGAATGAAAATCAAAAGTTATTCAGAGGATGGGATCAAAATGGCTATAAAACATAACCGTGACATCGTAAAAGTAGCTACGATGTATTACAAAAAGAATTTGAAACAGTCGGAGATCGCTAATCATTTAGGAATCTCTCGTTCACTGGTTTCAAAATATTTGAATGACGCAAAAAATGAAGGTATTGTTGATATTTTTATTAAAAGTGAAAGCGCTTATTCTATTGAGTTAGAACTTTCCTTAGAAGAAACATTCGGGTTGAAAAAGGCTGCGGTACTGGATACCAGTAGTTTGAGAAAGGATGAAATCGAACGTTTATTAGTTCAAACAGCGATTACGGCTTTTCAGAAAGAAATCGCGAAGGCTAAAACGATCGGGCTTTCATGGGGGAAGATGCTTCGTGGAATCGTCGATGAATTCCCTTATGAGAACCATTCGGATGCGACCATCATTCCTCTAATCGGCGGGTTAGGGTCTGAGATGGTGGATGTCCATTCCAATCAATTAGCGTATGATTTAGCGAAAAAATTGCGAGCAAAATGTAAATATCTGTATGCGCCAGCATTGGTGGATAATGATTTTATCAAAAAAAGTTTGATCGAAAACGACGGCATTCACGATGTATTAGAAGCAGGAAAGAATGTTGATTTTGCTTTGGTTGGCATCGCCAGTCCCTTTTCTAAAAATAATACGATGACAGAGATCGGTTATGTCGATCAGCAGGACATTGATGAACTGGAAAAACTTGGCGTGATCGGAGATGTTAATTCGAAGTTTATTGACCAGGCGGGACGTGAAGTTGCTTGCGAGATAAACGAAAACGTTATTGGATTAGGTGTTGAGGATGTACGTGAGATTTCGAATGTAGGGGTTGCTTGTTATGAGGAAAGTAAAAAAGATGTGTTGTATGTAGGTGCGAAGACGAAAATTTTTACACATATCACAGTAACAGATAGTTTGGCGGAATATTTATTAGAACAAGCAAAAAACGAGACACTTTGAGTTCTCGTTTTTTTGCGTTTCCATCTGAGTTAAGGGACGTATTTCTGTATGAATTCTGTCACTTTTTTTTGATACATGCTCGGATTATTACTCAACGCTTCGGCATGTTTGGCACCATGAACGACATATTTTTCTTTTGGTCCTTTAGTAGCATTGTAAACTTCCGCTAGCATCGAGTAAGGTACAAAGTCATCTTTATCACCATGGATAAACAACATCGGAAGCTGATTCTTCTTCAATTGTTTGAGGGTATCCGCTTCGCCAAAAAAGTATCCTGCACGAACTTTTGTCACCAGACTTGTGACTGGGATCAACGGGAATGATGGCAAATTAAACATTTGTTTCAGCTGATAACTTAGTTCCCCGTTTACTGAACTGTAGCCGCAGTCTTCCACGAAAGCTTTGACATTCTCTGGTAACTTTTCCCCGCTAGTCATCATAACTGTCGCAGCCCCCATACTGACGCCATGAAGAACGATTTCTGATTGCGCATCTTTTTTGACGACACGGTCGATCCATTGAAGATAGTCTTTTCGTTCATCCCAACCAAAACCAATATAGTTGCCTTCACTTTTCCCGTGGCCGCGAGCATCTGGCATCAAAACATTGTAACCGAGATCATGATAGATTTTTGCGTATTGCGGCATATCAGATGCCTGCCCCATATAACCATGAGCGATGATAGCTGTTTTATGTTGGTCCTTTTCCGCTGGCAAATAATAGGCTGATAATTTCAATCCATCAGCGGATGTCAGCTGCCAATCGCTGCGATTATTTTCATCCTCGAACCAATTTTCAGCAGTAATCAATTCAGCGGATTTTTTCTTTGAGCTATCAGCCAAAAAATCTTTTTTGGCTGGAACAACGGCATAAGAATAGAAATAATTTCCAGCCGCGACTAGGACAACGATTAAAACTAAGATGATACCTAGAATGATTTTAGTTGATTTATTCATTTTTTCCTCCTATAAACATATCATTAGCAGTATAAAAAAAATCCTAGTTCATAGCAAGTTGCTGACAGGTGTATTTACAGGATCAGCTATCCATGAGAAAATGTAGCAGAGTTTGGAGCACGAACACTTTAACAGAATGATAAACGTCGCAAACATAAAAATGATTTTTGTAAAAAAAATCATTATCTTACTATGAGGGAGGAGCGATCAGATGAAAAATAAGAAAATCACTATCAAAGACGTCGCTAAACAGTCTGGGGTTTCGATCGCAACGGTCTCCCAGATTTTAAACGGCAATGATCAAAAATTCAGCCCGAAGACAGTAGAGAAGGTGCTGGCGGCGAAAACAGAACTAAATTACGAACCGGATTATTTTGCACGTCGGATGATCATGAAAAAGAGCAAAACGATCGGAGTGTTGATTCCCGACATCACCAATCCGTTTTTTAGTACATTGGTTCGCGGAATCGAGGGTGTTTTATACCGCGAAAATTTTGTAACGATGCTATGCAATGCTGATTTGGATACAAAAAAAGAGACGGATTATTTAGAAGAACTGAGTCGCAGAGGCGTCGATGGTTATATCATCGCTAGCTCCGCGATTTCGAATCAAGCCATCAATGAAACACTGCGGAAAAAAAATCTGCCGTATATCGTTTTGGATCAAAAAAAAGCAGAAGGGTTCAGTGATGCGGTTTTAACCGATGATTTCTCTGGCGGGAAAATTGCAGGGGAACATTTGAGTCAATTAGGGCATCAAAAAGTGGCGGTTGTTTTACCAGAAGATGCGACAGAAAATATCAAAACACGCTTGACTGGCTTTCAAGAAATTTATCCTAACGCAACATTGATTGATGCAGAATTAACCAAAGCTGGTGGACGCGAAGCCGCGAAAGAGGTTGTTAAAACAGAAGCAACGGCAATTTTTGCGATCAATGATGAGCTGGCCTTTGGGTTGTATCTAGGGTTGGCTGATCTGGATAAAAAAATACCACACGATTACAGTGTGATTGGTTACGATAATATTGATATGTGTGACTATGTGACGCCGCAATTGACTACGATCGCTCAACCAATCTATGAGCTAGGGCAAACGACGGCGAATTTACTTTTGGAAAGAGTTGAGCAGCCAGAGAAAGATTGGGAAGAAAAGACTTTGCCTGTTCAACTAATTCAACGTTTTTCAACGGCACACTTGAAATAGCTTTCAAGCTGTGCTATATTTTTGATGTCGAATTAAAACGTTTTAATAAAACGTTTTAATCAAAAAGTAAATAACCGATTCTAAAGAATGAGAAATGGAGTGAACAAAATGAATACGATTACAGTTATTGGGAGTATCAATCTTGATCGTACGATTCGTGTGAAACAAATGCCAAAACCTGGTGAAACGATGCATACGAAAGAGATTTTTTCTGCTGGCGGAGGTAAAGGGGCTAATCAAGCTGTTGCGGCGAAACGTTCTGAGGCAAATACGAATTTTATTGGGGCGATTGGGAATGACGCTGCCGGTGAAATGATGCAAGAACTGTTATCAGAAGAAGGGATCGAATTATCAGGGGTACAAACTTTAGATAAGCAAGCAACAGGTCAAGCCTACATCATTGTTGATGACCAAGGCGAAAATAGTATCATGATCCATTCAGGAGCCAATAACGCATTTACACCGCAACAAGTGCAAGAGCATGCGGATTTAATCAAGGCTAGCGATTTCGTTGTTGCGCAATTTGAAAGCACTTTAGCAAGTACGACCGAAGCTTTTTCAATCGCTCGTGAAGCCGGTGTTAAGACGATTTTGAATCCGGCGCCAGCTTTGGAAAATGTTCCAGAAGAACTTTTGAAAGTCACGGACATGATCATTCCGAATGAAACAGAAACAGAAATTCTGACGGGGATCAAAGTGACCGATGAAGCCAGCTTAAAAGCCGCGGCAGCTCATTTACATCAATTAGGGATCGAAGCGGTGATCATTACGATCGGAAGCAAAGGCGCATTTTATGATGTACAAGGCCGCAGCGGAATTGTTCCCGCTTTTAAGGTCAACGCGGTTGATACCACAGCTGCGGGGGATACATTTATCGGTGCTATGAGCAGCGTATTAGCCAAAGATTTCAGCAACTTGGAAGAAGCTATCGACTATGGAAATAAAGCCTCTTCTCTTACTGTTCAACGATTTGGTGCACAACCATCTATTCCATACAAAAATGAATTGAAGTAACGAAAGGATTTTTATCATGAAAAAAAGTAAAGTCATCAACTCAGATATTTCACGTGTAATCGCACAAATGGGCCATTTTGATCAATTAAGTATTGGTGATGCCGGTATGCCGGTTCCAATGACAACAGAAAAAATTGATTTAGCTGTAGACAACGGCATTCCTAGTTTTATGGATGTATTGAACAATGTGTTAGAAGAATTGGCTGTTCAACGGATCTATTTGGCAGAGGAAATCAAAACGGAAAATCCTGAAATGTTGAAGAAAATAGAAGAATGTTTACCTGAAACCCCTGTGACATTTATTCCTCATAGTGAGATGAAAGCTGCGTTGCACGACAGCAAAGCCTTTATCCGGACGGGTGAAATGACCCCATACGCCAATATTCTATTAGAGAGCGGCGTTGTATTTTAGACGTTGTTACAAGAATATCAGTTTGCGAGGTTCACTTCGTACGTTAGTTGAGTGCTTTATAACGAATAAGGAGGAATTAGAATGAATACAACAGCGATCTTGATTGGATTAGGACCGTTACTTGGTTGGGGGCTTTATCCCACCATCGCATCAAAAATCGGCGGACGTCCGGTTAATCAAATCGTGGGATCGACTTTAGGTACGTTGATCTTTGCTTTAATTTTTGCAGGAATCAATGGAATGAGCTTTCCAACAGGAATGGATCTGGTCTTTTCGATCCTCTCAGGTGTTGGTTGGGCAATCGCACAAATTATTACCTTCCAATCCTTCACATTGGTTGGTTCATCTTGGGCGATGCCGATTACGACCGCTTTTCAATTATTAGGTGCTTCGTTGTGGGGTGTCTTTGCTTTAGGTGATTGGCCAGGTTTTAGCGCTAAGTTATTAGGCGGATTTGCCTTAGTTTTGATTATCTTGGGCGCTTGGATGACTGTTTGGACAGAAGAAAAAACGCAAGAAAAAGCTAGTATTTTGAAAAAAGCGGTATTATTGTTGGCAGTTGGAGAAATAGGTTATTGGGCTTACTCAGCAGCACCGCAAGCTACCAGTATTGACGGCATGCATGCCTTCTTGCCGCAAGCGATCGGTATGCTTATAGTGGCGCTTGTCTATTCCGTAGTTTTAAGCGTGAAGGACAAAGAGAAATCTGCTTTAGTCGAAGCAGTATCGTATAAACATATTTTTTCTGGGTTCTTTTTCGCTTTCGCTGCATTGACCTATTTAATCTCAGCACAGCCGGATATGAACGGGTTAGCAACGGGGTTTATCTTATCTCAAACGTCAGTTGTTCTAGCCACCTTGACCGGCATTTGGTTCTTAGGACAAAAGAAAACAAAAAAAGAAATGACTATTACGATTGTCGGATTGGTGCTGATTTTAGCAGCTGCCGCAATAACGGTGATGATCTAAAGCTGCCGCTTATGGCAGCTTTTTTTGATCTAAGGTAAATCACGGCCAGAATTCTCTGGTCAATGCTATAATCAAAACATGCTAAGAGGAAACAGGATCTATGTTAGGAAGAAGGACAAGTGATGAAGCTGACCATTTCATTAGATATTTTGGAAGAGGCTTTTTATTATGTGTCACCAGTGAAGCCGGTCTCAACTGTACCGTTGATCTATCTGACTTTTTTGGCAGAGAAATCACAGGTGGCCTATACAACTGAAAATGAAGCGAAATTCGCACGGAAAACAGAACGTGTATTTAAAGCGGCGTTTCACGAGGTGGTTCAAGAGAATCGTGCATATCGTGAAATTTTGGATCAAGACAAGCTTTTGCCATTAGAGGAACATCTGGCACAACAAAGCCAATTGATTGAATCGGTGCGAAGAGCGGTTCAAAAATATCCTGAATTAAGTTTGATTAGGATGGAACTTACCGGCAGCTGGCCGCTACTTCAAACAGAAGCCGGTCGTCTTGATTTGATTGAATAAACGACTTAGCTCAAAAAACGACGATAGCTAACAGTGTAAAACTGAAAGGGTGAAGAAAATGGATAGAACATATTTTGAAGGACAGACTGTATTTTTAGCGGATTATAAGAAAGTCGCAAAAGCCGCGACGATTGATCAGCAGCAGGTGATTGATAACGTGATGGCGCAATTAAACAAACCAACACCGGATGATAACTTGTCTTACATCCTACCTGGTGAAGATACAATCAAAGGCCATTCGGTCAGATTTCCGTTTCGTAAAGAATTGATCGCTATGGACAATGAAGCGACTGTCTCAACCCAATTTTTTTATGAAGGTTCGCCTTACGAATATGAAGTTGTTGAAGACGAACAGCTTTGATAGTAATGACTTTCGAGTTTATAAAACTTGAAGGTCTTTTTTTTACTTGTTTTAAAAATAGAAGCTGGTATGATAGATACAATATGGTTTGTTATTTTTTAGCAAGAATGGGAGGTGATGGTCTTGCATGATCGACTAGCAGCAGGGCTATTTCCTGCAAGCAATGAATTAAAACTGAAAGGAAGTTAATGAATTGTTTATTCTTGAAAAGAAAGCGGAACCAGCGCAACAAATATGGAATCATATCAAACGTCAATATCAGGGGGAGAAAGTAGCGGTTGTTGGGGTAGAAAAGCAATTGCCACAAACCTTCTTGCGTAATAAACAAGTTATTTTTTATGAAAGTCTGACAGGCAAATCATTACTAGACGAGGGAAAACATTTTTTAGATAAATTCGCAAAAGACTATTCAGCATTCGTCTTTTATTTAGATTGTCCAACGGAAGTAGCAGAACAGCTAATTGATGCCGGTCGAACATTAGGTGTTAGAGTGACTGTGACAGTTGAAGAGAAGGCCGCCTAGGAAGCCGCTCGTGTGGAAAGAAGTCATTCGACAAAAGACTGTTCAAAATACAATCTTGTGGAGTGGTTTACGACTGTTGCATCAAAATAATTGGCGCCAAAGTAAGGATAGGAAAGCATTGTTGGACATATCCGGACAGCTGCAAAATGTGATGCAACTCCATTTAGAAACAAAGAACCTAGTTGTGGGGGTACCTGGTTTTGGAAAAGAAGTAACATTATTGGAAGTAGATGAACCAAAATTTGTCCCTCATTATAAAATAGAACAAGTCATCGAATCTGCCGAAGGGCATTTTATCAAGTTAAAATTAATAAAAACCATGTAAAAAAAGGACCCTGTAAATACATACACATTTTTTTGTGTATGTATTTACAGGGTCCATCTTTTTTTAAAAGATCAATCCAGTGATAATTGCGCTTAAAAAACTGACTAAGCTTGCGCTTAACAAAATTTTTAAGCCATGTTTGGCAATGAGATTGCCTTTTTCTTCATTCAAGCCTTTCATGGCGCCAGAGATGATTCCGATGGATGAGAAATTAGCGAAAGAAACTAAGAAAACAGAAATGATCGCTGTCGTTCGAGCAGAGAAGTCCCAGCCGCCTTTAGCTAATTCGGTCATAGCGACAAATTCATTGGTGACCAATTTAGTCGCCATCAAGCTGCCGGCATCAACCGCTTCTTTCCATGGGATACCTGTGATAAAAGCTATCGGTGCAAATACGTAACCTAAGATTTCTTGGAAGGTCAGACCAGTAAGTTTAACAAAAATGAAATTGATCATCGCGATTAACGCTACAAAGCCGATCAGCATTGCAGCGACAGTCATGGCGACATGGAAGCCGTCTAAGATATATTCCCCCAGCATCTGGAAGAAGGTCTGCTCCTTGTCCTCTTCGATTACCAATGCATCATTTTCCAATTGATAGGGATTGACGATTGACGCGATGATGAATCCGCCGAATAAATTCAGAACTAGCGCAGTAATCACATAGCGCGGTTGAATCAGTGCCATATAAGAGCCGACGATCGACATGGAAACAGTGGACATCGCAGAGATACTCATGGAAACCAGACGTTGCTCAGACAATGTAGGTAGTTCTTTTTTGATGGAGATGAATACTTCTGATTGTCCCAAAATCGCTGACGCAATACCGTTATAAGATTCCAGTTTGCCCATACCGTTGATTTTGCTGAGTACAAGCCCGACCCCTTTCATGAAAAGAGGTAAAATCTTAATGTAACGCAAGATTCCGATGATCGCAGAGATAAAAACGATCGGCATCAAGACATTCAGGAAAAAGGGAAAGCTGCCTTTATTGGCGATTCCGCCAAAAACAAAATCCACACCTGAACCGGCAAAACGCAACAACGCATCAAAAACACCAGCTAATCCGCCAACGATGGTCGTACCTACAGTAGTTCGCAATAAAATGAACCCCAATAAAACTTGCAGTATCAGCATGATCAAAATTGGTGAATAGCGAATGCTTTTACGATCACTGCTGATCAAAAAACTTAACGCCAAAACACCGATCAACCCAATAATACCTATCACAAAATGCAAAAAATCACTCCTAGTTTATTCATACGTTCAGCTAAAAAAATAATCTGAATCAGCTTAGCTTTTTTTAGAAAGAAATGCGAAGGATAGCTATGGAAAAAATGTTTCTATGAATAAATTCTAAAAAGGAAAACACTAACAAATTCATTTTTGCCAACTCGTAATGATTACAGCTTTTCTAAAAAAAATATGCTATGCTTGAAAAGAATTCTGCAGAAAAAGAGGGATCGAAATGGAAGGGGAAAACAAAAAGCGAATCTTGCTGCCGCGCTACCAGCAAGTGGCGGTAGAAATCGCTGAGCGGATTGCTGACAAACGCTATCAAGTGGGAGAAAAAATTCATGCACGCTCGACGTTAGCAAGTAATTTCAATGTGTCGCCTGAGACGGCTCGAAAAGCAATCAATGTCTTAGTAGATCTCGAGATCATGGAAGTACGTCATGGAAGCGGTGCGTATGTACTTTCTCGAGAAAAGGCGAAAGCCTATTTTGAGAAATACCAAGATGTGCAATCTGTTCAAGAAATCAAAAATGAAATCCAAAGCAGCGTTGAGAAACAAAAGCAAGAGTTGGATAACGTGAGTCAGCTATTGAACCAATTACTAGCTCAAACAAAACGTGTTCATAATGTTGCCCCTTTTGTTCCATACGAATTGACGTTGACCGAGGGAGCAGCTCACTTAGAAAGTACTGTCAATGACCTGAATATTTGGCATGAGACGGGCGCAACCATCATCGCGATTCAGCAAAAAGATGAATTGCTGCTGTCACCTGGGCCATACGCTAAAATTTGTGCTGGGGATACCTTGTTTTTTGTCGGCGATGAGTTAGTGCTGCAACGGATGCAGCATTTGTTTTACCCAGATAAATAATTTTCGAAAAAAGGGAAAGCTGCGGCTTTCCCTTTTTTATTTACTGAAAATTTTCAGCATCTTTTTTGACAAAGTGCCACATGGTGTTAGTGTTGTATGGTCACTTTTTATGAGGAGGATATATTTTTGAGTAAAGTTAAGGTAGAACATCTGACTAAAATCTTTGGCAAGAAACAGCAACAAGCCCTTGCGATGATTCAAGAGAATCGCGACAAGAATGATATTTTAGAACAAACAGGTGCAACTGTTGGTGTATATGATGCAAGTTTTGAAGTCAATGAAGGAGAGATTTTCGTCATTATGGGGCTTTCCGGCAGCGGAAAATCCACAATGATTCGTTTATTAAATCGTTTGATCGATCCAACGTCTGGTGAGATCTATATCGATGGAGAGAATATTGCCCAAATGGATAAAGAGGCGCTGCGAGAAGTACGTCGTCATAAAATCAATATGGTTTTTCAAAATTTTGGACTATTTCCTCATCGTACGATTTTAGAAAATACAGAATATGGTCTTGAAGTTCGAGGTGTTCCGAAGGCAGAGCGTCAAGCAAAGGCTGAACAAGCATTAGAAAATTCAGGTTTATTGACCTTTAAAGATCAATTTCCTAATCAATTATCCGGTGGGATGCAGCAGCGGGTCGGTTTAGCGCGGGCTTTAGCGAATGATCCGGAGATTTTATTAATGGACGAAGCATTTTCGGCGTTAGATCCGTTAATTCGCCGCGAGATGCAGGATGAACTGTTAGATTTGCAATCAAATGTACAAAAAACAATCATCTTCATCACCCACGATTTGAATGAAGCTTTGCGGATCGGTGATCGTATTGCCTTGATGAAAGATGGGCAGATCATGCAGATTGGTACAGGAGAAGAAATCTTGACACACCCTGCAAACCAATATGTACGGGACTTCGTTGAAGACGTAGACCGTTCGAAAGTCTTGACCGCACAAAATATCATGGTGCCGGCATTAACTACGAATATTGAAGTTGATGGTCCAAGTGTTGCCCTGAACCGAATGCGTAAAGAAGAAGTCAGCATGCTTTTAGCTGTGGATCGTAAACGTAAATTGAAAGGAAGCTTAACTGCTGACCAGGCGTTAGAAGCGCGTAAAAACAATTTAACATTGAAGGATGTCATTGATAAAAATGTCCGCCGCATTCCTAAAGATATGCTAGTCACCGATATCTTTAATCTGATTTTTGATTCGCCTGCTCCGCTGGCTGTAGTGGAAGGCGACCGTTTAGTCGGCGTCGTCATTCGCGGCAGTGTGTTAGAAGCGTTGGCAGATACAGAGACAGAAGAGGTGGAAATGAATGTTTAATATTTTACAGCAAGCTTTACCCGTAGCAGATTGGGTAGAAGGATTCACCGATTGGTTAACAGGAACATTTTCAGGATTGTTCTCCGCTTTACAGCATGCAGGACAATTTTTAATGGATGGTATGACCAATCTATTAACGATGATTCCGCCATTATTATTGATTCTCGTTTTAACAGTCTCCGCCTTTTTTATCTCTAATAAAAAATGGGGGTTGACGAGTTTTACCTTGATCGGCTTACTATTTATTTACAATCAAGGACTGTGGACTGATTTGATGAGTACTGTCACACTAGTGCTTCTATCTAGTCTATTATCGATTATTATTGGGGTGCCATTGGGAATCTTAATGGCGAAAAATGAAACAGCAAAAAAAATTATTACACCGATTTTAGACTTTATGCAGACCATGCCCGGGTTCGTATACTTGATTCCAGCGGTTGCCTTCTTTGGCATCGGGATGGTCCCTGGCGTGTTCGCCTCAGTAATTTTTGCTTTGCCGCCAACTGTACGTTTTACCAACTTGGGGATTCGTCAAATTCCTAAAGAATTGGTGGAAGCTTCCGATTCATTCGGCGGAACCGGCAAACAGAAACTGTTTAAGCTAGAATTACCTTTAGCTAAAAGTACAATCCTGGCCGGGATCAATCAAACAACGATGTTGGCCTTATCAATGGTTGTCATCGCGTCAATGATCGGAGCACCTGGTCTAGGGCGCGGCGTATTGTCAGCATTACAACGTGCTCAAGTCGGGAATGGTTTTGTAAATGGATTGGCATTAGTTATTCTAGCGATCATCATTGACCGCTTTACTCAGAATATCAATAAGCCAAAACAACAAGCGGCTGAAAAAATGCCGAAAACGAAAAAGAAAAAAATCGGGATCGCGGCAGGTGTCATTGCTGCTGTAGTCCTACTTGCTTCTTTTGGTTTCGGAGGTTCATCCAAAGAAGACAAAGGAACGATCAACCTGACCTACGTAGAGTGGGATACGGAAGTTGCGTCTACCCATGTAATTGGCGAGGTTCTAAAAGAAATGGGCTACAATGTCAATATGACACCGCTGGATAATGCGATCATGTGGGAATCTGTCGCAAAAGGGGAATCTGACGCGATGGTTGCGGCTTGGCTGCCAAATACCCATAAGTCGCAATTCGCTCAATACAAAGATCAAGTCAATGATCTAGGTGTCAATCTAAAAGGTGCAAAAGTAGGGATCGTCGTTCCGGATTATATGGATGTGAATTCCATAGAAGATCTAACCGATCAAGCCAACAAAACGATCACCGGAATCGAACCTGGGGCCGGCGTAGTCAATGCTGCTGAAAATACATTGAAGGCTTATCCAAACTTAGCGGATTGGAAAGTCTCAACTTCATCTTCAGGGGCCATGACCGTAGCACTTGGTCAAGCGCTCAAAAAGAAACAGCCGATCGTTATTACTGGCTGGTCACCGCATTGGATGTTTGCTAAATATGGATTGAAGTATTTGGAAGATCCAAAAGGCGCGATGGGAACGGAAGAAGCCATCCATACAATGGCGCGCAAAGGTCTGAAGGAAGATCAGCCTGAAGCATACAAGGTCTTGGATAATTTCCATTGGAGCCAAAAAGATATGGAAAGCGTCATGCTGGCCATTAATGAAGGAAAAGATCCCTCACAAGCAGCGCAAGAGTGGATCAAAGAGCATCAAAAAGAAGTCGATGAGTGGAAAAAATAAGCTACGCAGAAAATGCTGGTCCTTAAGGATCAGCATTTTTTATAGCAGCAAGCAAGAGTTTCAAAAATATTTTCAAAGAAGAATGATTCCTATTAGTTAGCATTTTCATGATTAATGATGAAAAAAGGATACCTTTTATCAAAGAGGAAAATCCACTATGATAAATATAAGAGATAGTGAGGATGTCCGTTCAACATTCGAATCAAACTAATTTTTTCTCTTGAGGAAAATTACTATGTTAAACGAGGAGGTGTGAAAATGGAAAAAAGTATGCGGCGTCGAAATCAATTACTTTCATTACTTCTTTCTGAAAGCGATTACAGAGCGACGGATTATTTTAGTGATAAATTGGAAGTTTCAACTAGAACAATTTTGAATGATGTTAATTTTTTGAATAAGGAATTAGTAAAAAAAGAGATAGAGATCGTCAAAGTACCTCGACATGGAATCAAGTTAGTTGGAATTGATGGAAATATCAGTCAAATCAGAGATATTTCTTTGGAGAACGATGTGGATGTTTATGATGTCTTAGGCAGGAGAGAAGCGATCCTGCGGCAATTACTTATGCGTCCGGCAGGCGAATTTCTAGAAGCTATGGAAAAGCATTTTTTTATCTCGGATTCGACGCTTAAAAAAGATTTAGATTATCTGCAACGCTATCTGCGCCACTTTGAAGTGAAGATTTGTCAAAACAAAGGAAAAGCGGTTCTTAAAGGAAACGAGGCCAATATCCAACAGTCCTATCAGAACTTTTTGATGACGAAATTTCCCGATACCTTGCTTGTAAACAATGACGAGCTGTTGGTTCAATTGAGCAATTACTTTCCGAAGCCCTTGATTCAGTTAGTCAAGGATACGTTAGAAAAGTTTTCGGATATCTTTTACAGCGATATTTCAAATAAATATTTTTCAGCAATTTTTCTTACATTTTTATGTTTACTTACTCGAGCAGAAATGGGCTGCCATATGACGATCGAAGAAAAAAAGAAGAATGAATTAGAGGACTTGGCACTCTATACTCAAGCCTATGAAATTTGCGCCTTCATTTCAGCGAATAGTTCGATCGAGCTTTGGTATCCTGACATTTATCATTTATCTGAAACGCTATATGCCATGAACGTCAAGCCGTATTATAAATCAACCAAAAGTTATAGCGGCTGCTATCAGGAAGTTGTAGAAGAGTTGACGGCAGATTTAGGTAATTTATTGAACATCGATTTTTCCGGCGACCAAGAGCTGCATGATTCGTTAATGAGTCATATTGTTCCGATGATTTATCGTTTGCGTCGCAATATCTTAATCAAAAATCCTTTTATGGAGGAAATAAAAAACCGATATCTACTCTTATATTCCATGATGTGTTATGCCACAAGCAGTTTAGCGCAGCGCTTTTCGATTGAAATCACTGGTGATGAGATTTCTTTCTTGGTAATTTATTTCCAAGTTTCTTTGGAACGAAAGTATGGGGTGAGTTTTCGCAATATCTATGTGGTTCTTTCGCGGGGCTTAATCACGGGTGATTTGATTTATACAAAAATTCGCCGAATCATTCCTCATACAGACAAAGTAATTCAATTAACTACGAAAGAATTTGAGCAAGTGACACTAAATTTTCATGATGTCGTAGTGACCACGGATAATAACTTAAAAGCAAGAAATGTCGTATACATCTCTCCAATGATCAAGGACGAGGAGATCAGTCGAATCGTCCATACTTACTACAAACGCTATAACGCATCTGCAAAAGAAAATTCTCAAGTTCGGCATCAATGGATCAATTCCGATCTTATTTTCCTGCAGCAGCATGTGGAGAACAAGGAAGAGTGTTTGAATTTTATGATTGAAAAATATCAGGAACTGGGAATTGCGAAAGAACATTTTGGCGAATCTGTTTGGGTTCGAGAAAAATTAGGAGATACCAGTTTTTCTGTCAGTGTTGCGATTCCCCATGCGGATCCTAGCGAGGTCAACCAAACGTCGATTGGAATCATGACGTTGGATAAGAAAATAAATTGGGGGATCAACAATGTTAATGTGATTCTATTTTTCGCTATTTCGGATACAGACATTGATACGGCAAAGAGTAAGATCACTGGTTTACTTGAATTTATCGAGAAGGAGGAGAATGTTGAAAAGCTGATTCAAGTAACAGATAAACAGACACTTTTGGAATTAGTGATGGGGGAAGGGAGTGCAATCTAGGTGGCTGACTTTTGGGATGAAATGTACTTAGATGAATATTTGGTAGATTTAGAAATAGATGAAGCAGATAATTTTTCTTCATTGGCGGTATTAGCCGATCGTCTGGAAAAAAATCAGTGTGTGAATGGGGCGTTTAGTCGAGCAATTCAAGAACGAGAAAAAGAATTTTCAACAGGCTTGCCTCTAGAACACGTCGGGGTTGCGATCCCCCATACGGATTCGGAGTATGTGTTTAAGCAGTCGATGGCGATTGGTATTCTGAAGAATCCAGTGATGTTTGAAATGATGGGCTCACCGGAAGTCTTAGTTCCGGTAAAAATCATTTTCATGCTGGCGATCAAGGAGCCTAAGAAACAGTTGGAATTTTTACAGGCATTGATCGATATGTTTCAAACAGATGAAAAAGTCTTAGCAATTATTCAAGCCAAAACGGCAACGGAAGCCGTAAAAAAAATGAAACAGAATTTAAAATGAGGACGTGGAAAAGATGAAAAATATTTTATTAGCTTGTGGTTCAGGAATTGCAACATCAACAGCAGTAAACGGAAAAATTTCAAAAATTTTGGATGAAAACGGGTATAAAGGAAAGTATAAAATCACTCAATGTAAAATTTCAGAGGCTCCTAATAAGGCTTCGAATTATGATTTTTTAATTTCTACAACTGTGATACCTAAAGATTTGGACTGTGAGTCTGTTTCGGGCGTGTGCTTTTTGACAGGGGTCAATACACAACCGACAATCGATAGAATTATTGAATTGATGGAAATGTAATCGGTGTTTAAGAGTACGAGTAAAGAGGGGGAATAATCATGGATGCTATTATCAAAGTGTTTCAATTTATTCAGGGCTTGGGTGTATCCGTAGTAATGCCAATCGTGATCTTTATTATTGGTTGTGCCTTTAGAACAGGTGTGGGTAAGAGTCTTCGAGCAGGTTTGACAGTAGGGGTAGGTTTCATTGGTTTGAACTTGGTCATCAATTCGTTATTAGGGACTAGTCTTTCGCCAGCTGTACAGGCGATGGTTGATCGTTACGGGTTGAGCTTGTCAACGATCGATGTGGGATGGCCGGCATCTGCGGCGATCGCAATGGGTTCAACAGTTGGACTAATCATCATCCCGTTAGGCTTATTGGTAAACATCGTGATGCTGTTGACAAATACCACGCAAACGGTTGATGTAGATATCTGGGATTACTGGCACTTCGCCTTTACTGGTGCTTTAGTAGCCATTATCACGGATACTTTGTGGTTAGGGATTTTTGCGGCCGTTGTCAATATGGTCATCATTATGGTTCTGGGGGACGTTACCGCTCCAGAGGTAGAAAAATCACTAGATCTGCCGGGGGTTTCACTCCCTCACGGTTTTACAACAGCCTATGCTCCAATTGCGATGGTGATCAATAAATTGATCGATATGATTCCAGGGGTAAGAAATATCGATATCAATATGGATACCGTTCAAAGAAGATTTGGTGTATTTGGCGAACCAATCTTAGTAGGGACCTTCCTAGGGATAATTATCGGGATCATTGCAGGTTATGATGTGACGCAAGTATTGACACTAGGGGTTTCATTAGGAGCAGTTCTGGTCTTGATTCCTAAAATGGCGGCCTTGTTGATGGAAGGTCTGATTCCGATTAGTGATGCTGCTAGTGATTTTATCCAAGGAAGATTCCAAAATCGTGGAAAAATTTATATTGGTTTAGATTCTGCAGTTGGTGTAGGACATCCAGTAACATTAGCGATCTCATTCATTTTAGTACCATTGTTGATTTTCTTGGCGGTTGTCTTACCAGGAAATACAGTAATGCCGTTTGCTGATTTAGCTGTTATTCCATGGATGTTCGTTTTGATCACCCCTATCGTAAAAGAGAACGGCTTTAGAGGGTTGATTGTAGGGCTGATTGTCTTAGTTTTTGGTCTATGGATCGCTACAGATTTAGCACCGATGATCACGACTGCTGCAAACAATGTGAATTTCCAAATGCCGGAAGGCGCGTCGCAGATTTCATCTATTTGTGATGGTGCGAATCCATTGACTTGGGCGCTGGTTCGCTTAAATGGTCTCGGTTATATTGGTACGGGAATTGGAGCAGTTGTTGCTTTGGCGATGGCTATCTGGAACCGGAATCGGATCAAAAAAGAAGCTTCGCAGCTCCATGATGGAGGAGAAGCTGCTTAATTCTTTCGTATGAAAAGGGGGAAGAACAAATGAAACGGTTTGAGTATGATAAAACATTGTACTTTATCGATGTCCCTGTTACAGGAGTAGTCTCGTTGATTGTTTTCCTCATCGCGCTTGGCGCAATCATCACCAATCACATACCGGCGTTGATGTTCTTAGTTGGGATCGTTGCTTTTTACAGCTTTTGGAACGCGCTGGTGGCAAAAGTTACGCCAAGAGAAATAAATGTTGATGGAGACATGCTGACTTTGCGTTCATTTAACCGAAGAGATGCTTACAATTTAGCTCAGCTGAAAAGTTTTAAGATTCGCGAGTTTCCAACGGCAGGAAAAATGTTTCTGCGAATGGATGGCGGCGGAGTACTTAAAGGGCGCTATTGGTTGAATACGAAAAATTATAATAATGGTCAAGAGTTGTTCCGATTATTACTGGATATGGAGTATGAAAAACATCCGGAGTCATTGAAAGCTCGCGCTAGAAGAGTGAATACGGAGTATAATGCTCTTGCCAAGAAGAAAAAAGAGGCTAGCTGATGTTAGAAAAAGAAAAAGCAGAAATCATCGCTGCGGGAATAAAATTGGATCGTTATGGACTGATCTCTTTGTCAGGTGGAAATGTGAGTGTACGGGTAGATCAGGAAACCTTATTAGTTACCCCCAGCGGAATGATGTATGAAGAGATGGTTCCTGAAGATGTTTTAGTGATGACTATTGAAGGAAAAGTAATTGAAGGCGTGCGTCGTCCGAGTGTTGATACGATCGCTATTCGTTACATTTTCCAGCAGATGCCTGCTGTTAATGCGGTCATTCATACACATCAACCCTATGCTACGGGGATTGGCTTAGTGGTTGATCAGATCGATTGTGATGTTACAACACTTGCGAATACAGCCAAAGGTCCGGTCAATGTGGCTCCGTATAGTTCGGCTGCCAGTATTGATATGGGGTACGCAGTGGTTGATCACATCGGAGAGCAATTAGCCGTAGTGCTAAAAAATCATGGGGTCGTAACTGTAGGTAAAAACCTGAAGGAAGCACTATACGCTGCCGTATACTTGGAGGAAGCTGCTAAGACATTATATGTAGCTCATTCTTACGGAGGAGATATCGCTAAACTAAACGGGGAGCAGATTCAAACTGCTGTTGAAGTATTTAAAGATTATGGTCAGGTCAATCATTAACTAGCGATAACTTATGATAATGTAAGCTCTCAATGCCTGTCTGCCGTTTTTGGCAGACAGGCATTTTTGTGTTCAGAGAGAAAGCTCTATCTATTCGGGTTTTAATAATACCTTCAATTCGTCGCCATTCATCGCTAAACGGAAGGCTTCCTCCCACTGAGTTAGCGGAAGAATTTTTGTAACGACTGGAGTTAAATCAACATTGGCTGTTTGGAGCCATTCGATTGTTTTATGCCAAGAACTTGTTTTTTGTGTCCGTGAACCGATGAGCTGAATCTCTTTATTTAGAAGTAAACTCATATCAACAGGGACTGGATTTTTTGCGAATAAACCTTCCTGAATGACCATCCCTTTCTTTTTAACGATTTCTAGTGCTTGCTGCAAAGCTTGTGGGCTGCCTGAGCATTCAAACACTTGATCGAAGCCTAAGTGATTCGTTGATTCCTTAAGAACAGTCGGCCAATCAATCGTTTGACTATCGATAACGTGAGAGAGTCCTAGCTCTCTTGCTTTAGCCAAACGATGAGCATCTTTGGTGATGCCGATGAGTGTGACATCTGCCTGTAGTGATTTTGCAACTAGTGCCAGCAATACACCTATTGGACCAGGACCGAATACTGCGATTTTTTCATGGGGCTGTATATTGGTTTTTTCCATAACTGCATGGATGCAGCAAGCAAGTGGTTCGATTAAAGCAGCCACCTCATTTGAAATGCTGTCGGGAAGTTTATGACAGCGCTCCGCTTTAGCCAAAACAAATGTCGCGAAGCTGCCATCTACTTGTGTGCCAAGACCTTTTCTATGGCTGCATAAATTAAATTCCTGCGATAAACAGTGGACGCATTTTTCACAAACTTCATAGGTAGTCTCACTAACCACCCGATCACCAGTGGTCAGTGATGTTACTTTATCCCCCTTTTCATGAACTATACCAATGAATTCATGACCAAGTGTAAGTGGTATTTTTTTGTTATATTCTCCTTTTAATGCATGAATGTCTGAACCACAAATCCCACTAAAGACTACTTTAATTAATACTTCATCATTTTTAGGCGAAGGTGTGTCAAAATCGCATAATTCCATATTACCAAAACCACTAGCTATTTTTCTTAATGCTTTCAATTCAATGTCCTCCTTCTTCTTTTATGTATGTAATTTTGTTATTAAAAATGAACCTTTTATAGTATGCCAAGCGTAGCATAGAAACTTATTCGGCATCTATCACAATTCTTTTGAGAAATGAACAAAAAGGATTGGTCTTGTGAAATAATAGAGGGGAGATACAATTAAATGTGTAGAGGTGATAGTGATGAACAGAAGGATCAATAAAATTTTATTGGATATTTTGCATGAAAAAGAAGATTCATTGGCCAATTATGCAAAATTGTTTAAAGTTTCCGAACAAACGATTCGCAATGACGTCAAAGAAATTAACTTTCAATTGGAAAGCAGCGATGAGAATAAAGGAATTTATTTAGAAGAAGGGTATTTGCAAATACCAGAGGAGGTGGATCTAAAGGAGTTATTCAAAACCTACGCATCTTTTCAACACTATCATTTAACACTCGACGAACGCCGTACCATCTTAGCGCTACTTCTGATTACTAGTCATGATTATGTGACAACTTACTATCTCTCTGAATACCTCTTAGTTAGCCGCAATACGTTAGTTAGTGATATAGAGGCACTAAAAAAGTGGTTTGCTAAGAACGATTTGATTTTACTGTCGCATATTGGAAAAGGGTACAAAGTTGCTGGCGATGAAATCAAGATTCGAAAAGCAATGACCAAACTAATTATTTTCAATGGATTGTTTGATTATGGATATGATTACGCTTTGGGATGGGAGAACAATATCTTTCAAAATCTCTTGTTGGATATTATTGATTCAGACAATCGTTATCAAACGGTCAGTCAATTGTTGATGGAGGCGGAAAAGGAAGAAAACTTGCAACTGTCTGATTTTTCTTATCAGGAAATGATCTGCTATTTGATCATTTTGATCGAGCGAATCAAGTTTAGCCACTATATTGAATCCTCTGAAAGCTTGAATGAAATGCTGGATAGTTCTAAATCGAGTTTTGCCAAGGCGATCCTCAAAAAAATAGAAGAAGCGTACTCGATTGAGGCTGCAGAAGGGGAGTTGGGCTACCTGATCTCAATCTTACGCAGGAAAAGCTACATCAAAAATAATGGACGCAAAATCGATTCCATTGAGATCCAAATCTTGATTAATGAATTTATCTTTAATTTGGCGAAGGAAATGGATATCAAATATTACTTGAACAGTGATCTATTTGACCTGCTAGAAAATCATTTAAAGTTGTTGATTTATCGACTTTCTTTAAATGATAGTGTTGTGAATGTTCTATTTGATGAAATTTATCAGTCGTATCCAGAAATGTTTGACATGGTGAAAGGGAATTTGCGGAAGATTGAAAATTATCTGGAGATTGAAGTTCAACCCAATGAGCTATCCTTTATCGTCATGTATGCGATGGCTATTTTAGAGAACCGAAGCAATACTCATTCGAAAGGACAGATACGTTTACGAATCGTTTGTAATTCTGGCAGTGGAACGGCCCAATTGATCAAAGTGAAATTACTATCGGCTTTTCCTCAGATATCAGTGATTTCCGTGGACTCCTCTCATGCGCTGCAAAAGGTTCGACCAGATGATCAGGATTTGATTGTCAGCACCGTTCCTTTAAAGTTTGATCAATCACCTGTTGTTCTAGTGAATCCGATTTTAACCGAGCAAGATATTGTCCGAATTCAAAAGGCCTTGTACAAAATCAAGCCGCGTCACTTCATTGACCAAGAATACTTGATCACAAAAGAGGAATCGATGATTGAAAATTTCTTGCCGATTATTCAGAAATATATTGATGTAGGCGAATATCAAAATTTTTTAAGTGATATTGAATCGTTTAATCGTCTGAATGAGCGATTAACAGCGGAGACACAAGAGGTTAGTCGTCTGACCTCGATCTTGACCATTGAACGAATCCAATTGGATCAGCAATGTGAAAATTGGCAATCAGCGATTGAAGCGGCAGGGCATTTATTAATGGCAGATGATTTAATTACAGCTGATTACATTCAAGGGATGATTCAATTAGTTGTCGAAAATGATTCGTATATCGTTATTTCACCCGGAGTAGCTATTCCTCATGCGGAATTCTCTCACGGCGCAAAGAAAATCGGTGCGAGTTTTGTTCGGTTAGCCCAGCCGATAAATTTCAATCATAAAAAAAATGATCCGGTAAAATTTGTAATCGCTTTCTCTTTGCCGGAAGGTGTTTCAATCGGAACCTGTCTTTATTATTTTACTGAAATCTTAGCAACGGAGAATTTTATAGAAATAATGGATCAGTGTCGTTCCGAACAAGAGGTAATGGTTCAGTTAAGAAAATTAGAAGATAAAGTGATGGGGTTTCCTTATGAATAAACTACTGAATAATGAAAATCAAAAATTTCTGTATTATGCCTTCGATGAAAATGAGCAAGAGGCACTGCTTACTAGAATGAGCGAGGTTCTAATTGACGCGGGTTTTGTTCACGAAAGCTACACGAATGCCGTGATTGAACGGGAACGGGTCTTTCCAACTGGATTGCCGACTCAGGGAATTAATGTGGCGATCCCGCATACAGATTCGATTCATGTAAAAAAAGAAGGTTTTTTAGTGGGGGTGTTAGAGCAGCCGATTACATTTGAAATGATGGCCAGTAAGGATGTTTTCCTTGATGTAGAACTTATTTTTATGTTGGCGATTAAGCAGCCGGAAGATCAATTGGTAATGCTGCAGAAATTGATGTTGTTGTGTCAGGATGAAAAAAATTTACAGTTGCTGAAATCAAAAAAGAAGGTTGTCGAGGTGGAACGGTTACTAAACACGATCCAATAGATAAGCTGCCAGTCTTACTTCTTGCTTTAGCAGGTTAGTAAAAGGGTATACGGCTTGAACACAAGAGAATCTTCTGCTTTTTAGAAAATTCATTCATACAAAGGAAAAAGGATGGCAGTTCCTCTTTTCCCAGAAGAAGAGTTTAGAACCACACTGATGGAGAGTAAAGGGAATAAAAAGTTAGGGATGTATAGAGGAATGGTATACGGCTTGAACCTAAGAGAATTTTCTGCTTTTTAGAAAATTCATTCATACAAAGGAAAAAGGAGAGAAAACTATGTTAGATATGCTTAAAGCGGGAGTTAATTATATCTTGGATCTTGGTGCAGCGGCGATGTTACCGATCATTTTAACTGTTTTTGGTCTAGTTTTAGGGCAAAAATTAAGTAAATCTTTTCGGGCTGGGTTGACTGTTGGGATTGGTTTTACTGGGTTGAATCTAGTTATCGGCTTGCTTTCGGATTCTATCGGAGCATCATCGCAAGCGATGATTGAACGTTTAGGTTTGCAATTAGATATTTTGGACGTTGGGTGGCCAATCGGAGCGGCAATTACTTTTGCAACACCGATCGCAGTTATCTTGATTCCAGTCATTTTCATTTTTAATATGATTTTGCTGCGATTTAACCTAACGAAAACAATGGATGTGGATTTATGGAATTATTGGCATCTGATTTTCCCAGGAGCAATGATCTATTATGCAACAAACTCGATTTGGATCGCGATTATTTGTTCTTTGATTAATACGTTTGTCATTTTCAAACTAGCGGATTGGACGGCACCAGCAGTAGAGCATTTCTTTGGTCTACCGGGAATCTCGCTGCCGCATGGTGAGACGGTAAACTTTGCTCCGCTGACCTATACCTTAAATCGGATTTGGGACAAAATTCCAGGCATCAACAAAATTGACATCAATGCTAAAAATTTAAAAGAGCGCTTAGGAATTTTCGGAGAACCCATGATGATTGGACTGGTATTAGGAGTTGGCATGGGCTTGTTGGCGGGATACGAATCGCAAGCGATTATTCAATTAGGCGTTCAAACATCAGCTGTTATGATCTTGATGCCAAGAATGGTGGCCTTACTTATGGAAGGGCTATCACCGATTGCTGAGGGAGCGAAAGCTTTCATCCAAAAACGTTTCCCAGGAAAAGAAGTATATATCGGATTAGATGCAGCTGTCGTGACGGCGCATCCAGCGATTATTACGGTAGCGTTGTTGATGGTACCCATTACGATTCTGTTGGCAGCTATTCTGCCATTTAACCGTCTGTTGCCATTTGCCGATTTGGCGGTATTGCCGTTTACAGTAATTTGGTCAGTCGCAGCTTCAAAAGGGAATATTTTTAGAGGACTTCTGAATTCGATCGTGTCGGTTTGTATTGTTTTCTTCATTGCAACGAACTTAGGCGCGTTGACAACTACGATGGCCCATGCGGTAGGATTTGCCTTTCCAGAAGGAGCCACTATGATTTCGGGGATTGATATGAGCTCTCATATCACCTTATGGATCATGCTGAAATTGATCGATCCATCGAATCTGCCAGCCTTTATGGCAGGGGCCATTGCTTTAGTAATGTACGGTGCGTTATGGTTCTGGACACGCAATGACATTAAAAAACAATATGGGTTGCCTACTGGTAAAAATGATTCAGATAAAACCACCAAAGGAGCTGAGATGAATGAATAAAAAACATATTTTAATTGCTTGTGGAACTGGTGTAGCGACTTCGACGGTTGTTTGTATGCGAGTGAAAGAAGAGTTGGAGAAAAACAATATTCCAGCAACTGTTGAGCAATGTAAAGTTGCAGAATTGCCATCGAAAATCCATGGCGCCGATTTAGTAGTAACGACAACAGCTTATGAAAGCGAGGATATTCCGGTGATCCGTGCATTATCATTTCTGACCGGAATTGGAATTGAGGCCGATGTACAAAAAATTGTTGATATTTTGAGTTAATCGATTTGAATTCTATTTTCTGTTTTAACAGGTGAGAGGAATCGTATACGAATGACGATTCCTCACATTTTTAGGTAAATAAATACGAATAGGAGCAGATCCATGAAAGGAAAAGTTGCGGTAGTCACTGGAGCGGCTAAAGGAATCGGCAAAGCGATTGCACGAAAATTTGCGGAGGCTGGTGCGTATACAGTGATTTTGGATTTTGATCAAAAGAGTGGTATACAAACGGCGGCGGAGCTTTCTGACGCTTTCTCGGAGTCCGTCTTCATTCAAACGGATGTTTCTGATCCAGAGTCATTGAAGCGGGCAAGTGATCAAGTGTTGGAACAGTTTCATCGAGTGGATATTTTGGTGATCAATGCGGGAATCAGTTATCTGCATTCGATTGAAGAAATTTCGATTGAAGAATGGCAACGTGTCCTGCGGATTAATCTGGACGGTTCATTCTATACATTAAAGGCCTTCTGCGATCATTTCGAAGAGCACGCAGGAAAGGTAATTTTTATTACCTCCGGTTCCGCAATTACGGGAACTGGCGGCGGGATGCATTATGCTTCATCCAAAGCAGGGCAACACGGATTGATGCGGGCGGCTTCGAAAGAGTTTGGACCGCGGGGGATCAATGTCAATGCGATTGCTCCGAGGGTGATCCAGACCGACATACTAGATACTCTTTATCCTGACGAGGCAAGTCGAGAGGAATTGCTGAAAAAGATTCCATTGCGTAGAATTGGGCAGCCAGAGGATATCGCGAATCTAGCATTATTTTTAGCAAGTCCGGAGAGTTCTTATATTCATGGACAGATTATGTTGGCAGACGGCGGACGAACTTATTAAAGGAGAGCGTATGAAAAAAATTTTAGTCGTTACGGGGACTTCAGACAATAAACGGAATTTTGCAGTGAACTATATTGCAGAGTTTATGGAGGGCAAAGGGGCCGAGGTCGAAGTTTCAGGTAAAAGCATCTATGATGTGACGGAGGTTGCGGAAGATATTTCCGCGATTGTAGCCATTGGGCAGCCTCAGTTTACAACAGATATTCCCATTATTGATGGAACACCGTTCATTACGAAATTTAATATGGATACCTGCTGTGAACAATTACTAGAGAAAATGTAAAAGACATGAACAGCTTCAATTGAGGGAAGCGGCTCAAGCGTTCTGTTGAAGTCGTTCTTTCATGATTAATGATGAAAAAAGGATGTCTTTAAACAAGGATAGGAATTTATTATGATGAGGATGAGAGATAAGGAGGAACCGGAGTCTCTAAAAGCATCCTTCTCAAAATAGCCAATTGTTTCGCTGTTTGATAAATCGATGATTTCAGGTTTGAAATTTAGATGTGATCCGGCTTTTATCGTGTGTTCCAAAGAAAACAGAAAAGTCATAGTGAAAATCCTCCTTATTGGTCTGTTTATGAGCTCCCAATAATTTATGGTTTTCACTATGAATTTTTTTATCTGTTCTTTGATAAGCGAAGGAGGTAAAAGAATTTGTGAAGCGTCGTAACATTTGTTCCGGAAATGGCGTCGTTGGAACATTTTATAAAGATGGTCTTGTGAATGAAATCATTTGATGAAAGCGTTGACACTTGGAGCGAGGGCTTTTATGATGACAGTGTAACATATGATAAATATAAGAACATATGATAATAACTGGACTCAACTAGGAAAGATTCGCCGTAGGAGGGAATAAAAAAATGAGTTATTCCGACGATGCACGATTACTGACAGAGATTGCTTCAATGTATTACGAAGAAGGCGCCAAACAATCGGAAGTTGCGAAAAAATTCAATATCAGCCGCTCACTCGTTTCTAAGTATTTAGCGAAGGCACGTTCCTTAGGATTAGTAGAAATTATTATTCATGATGATCTTGTTCATCCCTATCGTCTATTGGAAGAAAAATTGGTTGAGAAATTTGGATTGACAGAGGTGATCTGCATTGCACCAGCGGCGGCTGAAATGTTAAATAAACGCATCGGCATCGCAGCTGGAAAATATTTGTCGCGAATTTTAAAAGGGAATGAAACCGTTGGCGTTTCGGCAGGAATGGTCGTCCATGAGGCAGCACAAAATTTTTTACCAAAAAATCAAATGGAAAATGTTCGTTTTATCCCTTTGGTTGGCGGCTTAGGGCAAGAGCATACGGCGCTACAAGCCAATGTGGTTTGTGAGATTTTCGCCCGCAAAAGCGGCGGTTCTGTACTAGAATTGCATGCACCGATTACGGTGGATTCCGCTGAAGCTAAAAAAGTCTTTATGGCACAGTCTTTTATCAAGAACGTTTTCGATAAAGGAAAAAAGGCGGATATCGCATTAGTAGGGATCGGCGGGTTGCCCGCGTATTCCACGATGACTAAAGCTTATCTGCCGAATGAAGAGGTACCACTGAGAAAGGAATTGTCTGCCGGCAATGTGTCGGGAGATATTTGTTACAACTTTATTGACGAGGAGGGCAAATTAACAGATTGTACGTGGAATGATCGAGTCTTAGCAATCGGTCTATCGGAGTTAAAGCAGATTCCAAAGCGTATCGGAATCTCTGGGGGTAAAGAAAAAGTCAGCGGAATCCGAGCAGCACTAAAAGGAAAGTTAGTCAACGTTTTGATTACCGATGAAGAAACAGCAAAGACATTATTAGATGAAGATAAATAAAAATGGAGGCGCATAAATGATGGCAGCAACGAAAAACATCTCGATTCCGAATCGAGCAGGTTTGACGGATGAAAACTTGGTAGAGCTTTATCGTAGAATGTGGGAAATTCGTTTCTTTGATGAGAAAGTGGATCAGTTATTTGCAAAAGGTTTGATTCACGGTACGACGCACTTGGCTGTTGGTCAAGAATCTACAGCGGCAGGCAGCGGTGCAGTCTTACGGAAAACGGACTGGATTACTGCCACTCACCGCGGACACGGACAGACGATCGCTAAAGGGACCAATATCAATGAAATGATGGCGGAACTATTTGGTCGTACAACGGGTACGAATAACGGTAAGGGCGGTTCAATGCACATTGCCGATCTTGATACAGGAAATCTTGGCGCAAATGGTATCGTTGGCGGCGGCTTCCCAATTGCTACGGGAGCGGCATTAACCTCAAAATTAAAGAAAAATGACACGGTAGCATTGGCCTATGCAGGGGATGGTTCGACAAATGAGGGAAGTTTCCATGAGTCATTAAATTTGGCTTCTATCTGGGATTTACCAGTGGTCTTCTTTATTGAAAATAATCAATACGGAATGAGCGGGCCATTTAAAACGATGATGAATGTGGATCGCTTATCTGAGCGGGCAAAAGCTTATGGCATCGAAGGTATCACCATCGAAGGAAACGACATTATTGAAGTGATCAACACGACGTATGATGCAGTAGAAAAAGCACGGCGCGGTGAAGGACCGACATTGATCGAAGCGATGACTTATCGCTGGAAGGGCCATTCAAAATCGGATGCGAAGAAATACCGCACGAAGGAAGAGGAAGAAGACTGGCGCAAGAACCACGATCCAATCAAATTGGCTCGCGAAAAATTTGTAGCAGCAGGACTCTTCACGGAAGAAGAAGCGGAAGAAATCAGATTAGCGGCTAAGCAAGCGATTGAGGATGCAGTGACCTTCGCGGAAGAAAGCCCAATGCCAGCGCTAGAAAGCATGTACGAAGACGTTTATTCAGATTAGAGAAATGGTAAGCGTGGTGAGAACCAAATTTATTTTTCGCTTAGAAAAATAAATACTTTAATACGAAATAGGATGCCAGTTCCTCTATGGGCTTTAGCACATAAGAGGAATGGTAAGCGTGGTGAGAACCAAACTTATTTTTCGTTTAGAAAAATAAATACTTTAATACGAAATAGGAGGAGCAAAAAAATGAGAGAAATCACGTACGCGGAAGCGGTCAGAGAAGCAATGTCCGAAGCGATGCGAGAAGATGAAGATATTTTCATGTTAGGCGAAGACATCGGTGTTTATGGTGGCGCTTTCGGTGTTAGTCGCGGCATGGTAGAAGAATTTGGTGAAGAACGGGTTCGTTCTACGCCAATCTCTGAATCAGTGATTGCAGGAGCGGCTGTCGGTTCAGCAATGACAGGAATGCGTCCGATTTTTGAAATTCAATTTTCAGATTTCATTACGATCGCATTAGATCAAATTGTTAACCAAGCGGCTAAAATTCGTTACATGTACGGCGGAAAAGCGAAGATTCCATTGGTTATGCGAACTCCTGGTGGCTCCGGAACAGGAGCGGCAGCACAGCACTCGCAAAGCTTGGAAAACTGGACTGCACACGTTCCTGGTCTGAAGGTCATTCAACCAGCGACGGCTTATGATGCAAAAGGATTGCTGCATGCAGCAATCGAAGATAATAACCCAGTTATGTTTTATGAACATAAGCTTTGCTATCGGACGAGTTCGGATGTGCCAGAGGAAAAATATACGATTCCAATCGGTGTGGCGGATATCAAACGAGAAGGGTCGGATATTTCAGTCGTAGCGACAGGGATCATGGTTCACAAATCATTGGAAGCCGCGGACATTTTAGCGGAGGAAGGTATTCAGATCGAAGTCGTCGACCCGCGTACTTTGGTACCGTTAGATAAGCAGACGATCATTGATTCAGTTGTAAAAACTGGTAAAGCGGTCGTTGTAACAGAGGCAGTGAAGCGCAGCGGATTCAGCGCGGAACTAGCTAGTGTGATCGCAGAAGAAGAATGTTTTGATTTCTTAGATGCACCGATCATTCGTCTAGCTGGCAAGGAGATCCCGATGCCTTATCATCCAGAGCTTGAGAAGAAAGCAGTTCCTCAAGTGGAGGATATTGTTGAAGCTTGTCGTGGATTGATGGCATAAGGGGGAAATAAAAATGGCGAATGAAGTATTGATGCCGAAGTTAAGTTCCACGATGGATGTTGGAACGATCACGACGTGGCTGAAAAATGAAGGCGATCCCGTAGAGATTGGGGAAGCGATTTTTGAAGTGATGACCGATAAAATCGCGATCGAAGTGGAAGCCTATGATGAAGGAATTTTACTCAAAAAATATATCGGCGACGGTGACAGTGCACCAGTGAATTCAGTGATTGCCTACATTGGCGAGGCTGGGGAAGACGTTCCTGCGGAGATGCCTAGGGCTGAAATAGAAGCGTCGGAAGAAACAAAGGCTGAAGAAGCACCAGCAGTAGTTGAACCCGTCGAAGAAACAATCGTTGCGACAACAAAAGTTCGAGCAACGCCTGCAGCCCGACGAATCGCGCGGGAAAAAGGGATCGATTTACAAAAGGTTCAGGGCTCAGGTCCGAAAGGCCGAGTGCAAGCATTGGATGTGAAGGAATATCAAGCACCAACGGTATCAAAACTAGCGGCAAAAGCCGATGAAGGCGAACTGATTCCTTGGAGCGGTATGCGTAAAGCAATTGCAGATAAGATGTCGGAGAGCAAGCAGACGATCCCGCATGTCACAATGAATGCCGAAGTTGATTTGACTAAAGTCATCGAGTTGCGGAAGCAGTTATTACCGATGGTGGAGGAACGTACAGACGAACGGTTATCTTTCTTAGAAATTATTTCGAAGGTAGCGATGGTTGCGTTAAAGGCTTATCCGGAATTCAATGCACATGCTTATGCTGAGGGAATCAAACAATTTAATCATATCAATCTTGGCGTTGCGGTCGCGGTCGCTGATGGTTTAGTGGTTCCGGTTGTAGAACAAGCGGATCAAAAAGGATTAAGTGATTTGACGAAAGCAGTGAAAACTGTGACGAAAAAAGCACGGGAGGGTCAATTGATGCCAGCGGAAATGAGTGTGGGAACCTTTACTATCAGCTCGTTGGGGCGCAGTAAGGTTCAAACGTTCAATCCGATCATCAATTTGCCGGAAGTCGCGATCCTGGGAGTTGGCGGAAGCTATGATAAATTAGTGGTCGAAGATACGCCAGAAGGGCCACAGGTCGCAACGATCACAGCGTTAAATCTATGTCTATCCTTTGATCATCGAGTTGCTGACGGCGCACCGGCTGCAGCATTCTTAAGTATGATCGTTGAACTGTTGGAAAATCCAATGAGCTTGTTGCTGTAGAGGAGGCTGAACATGACGAAAAAGACAGATACTGTCGTAATTGGTGCTGGACCTGGCGGTTATGTAGCAGCGATTCGGGCAGCACAATTAGGACAAAAAGTGACCGTGGTAGAAGCTGAACATATTGGCGGGGTGTGCTTGAATGTTGGGTGTATTCCCTCGAAAGCTTTGATCACTGCTGGTCATCGCTATCAAGAAGCGCAGCACTCTGATTTTCTTGGACTGAGTGTCAAGGAAGCGCAGCTTGATTTTATAAAGACTCAGCAATGGAAAGATCAGCAAGTCGTTAAAACACTGACTTCAGGTGTAGGCATGCTTTTGAAGAAGAATGGCGCAGAAGTTATTATGGGCCGGGCTAAATTTACAGGGCCGAAAAGTCTGACGATCGCAACGAAAAACGGCGAAGAAAAAGTAGAATTCAAGCACGCAATCGTTGCAACGGGCAGTCGTCCAATCGAAATTCCTGGTTTTGCCTTTGGCGGACGTGTATTAGATTCTACTGGCGGCTTGAACTTAAAGGAGATCCCGAAGAAGCTGATCATTATTGGCGGCGGGATCGTTGGTTCGGAGCTTGGCGGTGCGTACCGCAATCTTGGTTCAGAGGTAACGATCATTGAGGGTGCGGAAAATATCGTTCCGAATTTTGAAAGCGACATTCAACAGCTGGTTGCGAAAAAGTTCAAACAAAACGGCGTAGAAATCTATACGAATGCTAAAGCCAAAAAAGCGACAGAAACGGCTGCGGGGGTTGCTGTGGAGTTTGAAGTAAAAGGCAAGACCCAGACGATCGAAGGGGATTACGTAATGGTGACGGTTGGCCGGAGACCGAATACTGAAAACTTAGGCTTGGAAAAAGCCGGGGTTCAATTAAGCGAAAGAAATTTGGTCAAGGTTGATGAACAATATCGGACTTCTCAGAAAAGCATTTTTGCTATCGGCGATATTGTCGAAGGGTTAGCGCTTGCCCATAAAGCAAGTTATGAGGCGAAAGTTGCGGCTGAAGTGATTGGCGGGAAAAATGTGGCGAAGGATTATCGCGCGATTCCAGCGATCTGCTTCACTGATCCGGAAGTAGCGACAGTCGGTTATACATTGGCGGAAGCAAAAGCGGAAGGGATCAAAGCAAAGACGGCGAATTTTCCGATGCAGGCAAACGGGCGTGCACTGTCGTTGAATGCGACGGAAGGATTTGTCCGGTTAGTTTTTGAAGCGGAGACGGAACTAGTTTTAGGTGCCCAAATCGTCGGAGTCAATGCAAGTGATCTAGTGGCTGAGATCACTTTAGCAATTGAATCGTATCTGACATTGGAAGATATTTCACTGACGATCCATGGGCATCCAACCTTATCAGAAATGGTGATGGATGCTTGTGAAGTTGGGTTAGGGCTGCCGATTCATATGTAGGAAAAAGGCTATAGCTAACAATAAAGACAATTCAAAGCATAGTTAAAATGAGGTTGTGACAGAAGTGGTCAGCTTCAAGAAATTTCGGCTTATTTCCGAATGCTAGCTCTGCTTAGTGAAACTTAGCAGTAACTGTATGCGTAGCTTGCGAAGAAGAAGCTGCTTTTGTCACAGTTCCTTTTTATTTGCGTTATTTCTTTCCTAATTCTTCGTCTTTCCGGATCGTTGCATCGATTCCCTTGATGACTGTTGAGATAAAGGCGTTGTCCTCTAGTTCAACGATCCCAGCAACGGTCGTACCTCCGGGAGAACTTACGCGATCGATCAATTCCCATGGATTTTCTTTGCTGTAAGCCAAGGTCTCGGCACTACCTAAAACAGCTTGGGTCGCCATTTCTAACGCGATATTTTTTGGCAAGCCATTTTTCACCGCTGCACGCGCGATTGAATCAATGAATAGGAAGGTATAAGCAGGTGAGCTTCCAGCGATCGCTGTGAAGATCGAGAAATACTTTTCTTCTAGCGGCCAAGCTTTACCGACTGCATTAAATAGATCAATGATTGTCGCGATATCTTCTTTTTTGGCACTTGGGTTTCCGCAAACAGCCGCCGCACCTTCACCGACCATCGCATTCATATTCGGCATTACCCGAACGATTCGGATCGGCTGATCTGTTTCGAACACATCATAGATTGCTTCGGTACTTGTTCCAGCAGCGATGGAGACGATCAATGGATCATTTTGCAGAATCGCGTCTTTTGCTTCCAGCAGTACACCTTTAATGATGTTAGGTTTGACTGCCAAAATTAGAGTATCGACTGTTTTAATGACTTCTTGCGGATCATTCAATGCATGTGCGCCGACTTTTTCCGCAAAGGCTTGGACCTTTTCTGTTGAGATATCATATAGATAAATGTCTTCTGGTTTGCTGAATCCTTTTTGAACCATTCCTTCAACAATTGCAGATGCCATATTACCGGCACCGATAAATCCGATTTTCATAGTAAATTCTCCTCGTAAAATATATTTTGTAAGCATCAAATTGATACTCTTTAACTTGTTCATTGAAATTAAAAATAAATAACATTTTCTCTCATCCTGTATTGCTATAACCACCAAGGTCCTGTTTC
>Ga0153985_1000018_pt1 | contig 53551 bp, 68 predicted proteins | sample TSGA069MetaG_FD_104715 | JGI IMG/M metagenome (GOLD analysis project Ga0153985, IMG submission 104715) | Attine ant fungus gardens microbial communities from Georgia, USA - TSGA069 MetaG | ecosystem: Host-associated > Fungi > Mycelium > Unclassified | place: USA: Georgia, Alexander Wildlife...
ACCTTTCCTTCAATATAGAGAACAGCATTTTCTTCGATCAAGGAACGCACTTGTCGATAAACGATGGGAAAAATCGTTACTGAAACTTCTTTGCTAGCATCCGTTCCTTCAACAAATGCCATCTGTTCGCCTTTTTTTGTACGTATCTCCCGAATCTTGCGGACATACAAAAGGATGCGGACCCGTTCATTCGGAACCAGATCGGCAATATCGGTGATTTGTTTTAATTGATGCAATTTTTGAAACTGTTCTACGGGATGGCCAGACAAATAAACACCTAAGTATTCTTCTTCCAAAGCCAGTTTCTCTTCCAGTTTGTAATCAGCAACGGCTTCTTCTTTTAAAGCCATGGTTTCTAAGAGATCCAAACTGCCGCCACTATAAGTAATATTTTGGATTTTCCCTTCTAGTTGGATCAATGCTTGTTTTCGATTAGGCGCAATCACATCGAATACACCGATGCTCAAAAGCGGCAATAAATAGTCCAACTTTAACCACTTGCTGTTCCGCTGATTCAAGCGAAGTAAAAATTGATCCATGGACGTGAAATTGCCATGCTCTTTTCGTTCTGTCAAAATGTCTTGGATCATGTCGCGCCGAATCCCTTTGATACTGCTGAACCCAAAGCGGATTTGTTTCTCATTTTGCAGTTGAAAACTAAACCCACTGGTATTGATCGATGGTGGCAATACTTCTACGCCATAACGTGCGGCTTCATTTAAGTATTCTTTCATTTTGCTTGCAGTATTGCGTACCGAGTGCAAGATCGAAGCAAAAAAAGGTGCCGGATAGTGCACTTTCAAGTACGCCATTTGAAAGCCGATAAAGGAATAGGCAAACGCATGGGAACGGTTAAACCCATAGTTGGCGAAGCGCTCAATATAGTCATAGACCAAATTGGCGGTCTTCTCGTCATAATGATTGGCCAACGCACCTTGCACAAAATGGCGACGTTCTTCATCCAACACGTCTTTTTTCTTTTTACTGATTGCTCGCCGCAAAATATCTGCCTGTCCTAGGCTAAAACCAGCCATTTTGGAAGCTACTTGCATGATCTGTTCTTGATAAACAATGATTCCGTAAGTGTTTTGCAAGATTGGAATCAAGCTGTCATCCGGATAAGAGACCCGCTCTTGTCCTTTTTTCCGCTTGATAAAAGTATCAATATTTTGCATCGGTCCCGGGCGATACAAGGCATTGACTGCAGCAATGTCTTCGATACTTTCTGGCCCTAGCTTGCGCAAGACATTGCGTATTCCCGCTGATTCAAATTGGAAGATCCCTGCCGTCTCCCCTTTTTGAAACAAACGCAATGTTGCTGGATCATCAAGAGGAATCTCTTTTTGGGTTACGATTTGTTGGCTGATTCGTTTGATACCTTTCAAGGTATTATCAATGATCGACAAGTTTCTCAAACCTAAAAAATCCATCTTCAATAGGCCAATGGCTTCCACGTCATTCATGGTAAACTGGGTCAGCCAAATCCCATCGCTGCCTTCTTGCAAAGGCACCAAATCAAGCAGATTCTTGTCACTGATCACCACACCGGCGGCATGGGTCGATACGTGACGGGGCAGTCCTTCTAAGATTTTGGCGACTTGAAACATTACTTGATTCCGCTCATTGAACGAAACCAGCTCTCGCAGCTGATTGGATTGTTCATAAGCAAGATCTAAGGTCATTTTCAAGGCATTGGGGATGGCTTTTGACCAGCGATTAGCTTCACTTTGCGAGAGACCAAAGACCCGAGAAACATCTCGCAAAACCATTTTGGCCGCCATGGTACCAAACGTGGCAATCTGTGCCATATATTCTTGCCCATATTTTTGGCGCACATACTGTAAAATCTCGTCTCTGCGATTGTCAGGAATATCTAAATCAATATCAGGCATCGTGTAACGTTCTGGATTCAAGAATCGTTCAAACAAAAGATCGTATTTGATTGGATCTACGTCGGTGATCGATAAAACATATGCCACCAGTGCTCCAGCAGCCGATCCCCGTCCAGCGCCGGTAACGATCTCTTGTTGGTGGGCAAAGTCCATGACGTCCCAAATAATCAAGAAATAGTCATCAAAGCCCATCTTATGGATAACGGACAACTCATAATCCAAACGCTGTTCGTACGCCGATGTAACGTGGGCAACACGCTGAGGCAGACGCTCAAAACAAATTTTCCGCAAATAGTCCGCAGCACTTTCTTCGGCTGGTAGCGGGTAATGAGGCAACAGCCGCTGATGCAGCGGCAGCTCGACGGCGCATTCAGCTGCAATCCGCTGATTATTCATCAATGCCTGCGACGCTTCGCCAAATGACGCAGTCAATTGGTCTGCCGGTTGTAAAAAAAGCTGCGTAGTCGCTTGCTCTTTTGCCTGACGAAAGTCTTCAATTTGCGAACCATCTTTGATATGGGTCATCACTTTGACTGCAAAGGCTTCTTCTTGTGCTAAAGCCGCGATGGGTTGATACGCACATGGTGCAATGTTTTGCTCGTTAAACCAAGCGATCGTTTCTGGATCTAGCCCTTTGCTAGTAATCCCTAAAAACAAGCTCTCAGAATCAAATTTATGGCTGATTGCTCGCAGTGCTTCTTGATTGGCTTCTAGATCATCGTGCTGAGAAGGCAGAAACCCCTCGCCTTCAGGCAGCAAACCAAAGAGATCCTGCAAAGAATCACAAGCAGCTAAATTCAACTGCTCGGTGATCATTTTTTCACTTGATAAACGCATCAAGGTTTGATAGCCCTTGAGGTTTTTGGCAAATACGTACAATGGAAAGGACATTGATCCCTCTCCGAAGGTACAGTCGAACAAAGCGCCAAAAATCGGCTTGATGCCCTGTGCTAGGCATTGTTGATAAAACTCGACCGCGCCATAGAGAACATTATGATCGGTCAGCCCCAATGTCTGATAGCCCATCTTTTTGGCTTGCTCTATATAGTGAGGAATTTTGATCGTACTTTGCAGCAACGAATAGGCGCTTAAGGTGGTGAGCTGTGAATACATTGAAATCCCTCCAAAAATGAAAATTCTCTTTCTTTCTGCTAGTAAATAGATTTGAAAAACAAAATGAAAAAGTGAAAATCTTTACAATAAATATTTTTGTGATAAACTAAAGTCGAAATGGAAGATACGCAGAAAAGAGGTGTCGTCATGCGTTACCTAGTCACTTTATTTTGGACTTTTGTATTAGGTCAAGTCGTTGGCTATCTAGGCAGCTCACTTGCTGGAGCAACTTATGATTTTCAATTAACTTCAATCATCTCTTTGGTCACAGGTGTGGTGATCATTCTTGTTGGTATTATCGCACCAGCGCCTGAAAAGACAAGCCATTAAAAAAAAACCAGTTACCTTTATTGTAACTGGTTTTTTTTTCTTTTCAACTATTCACTGATGTCCGTTTTACGTAAGCTTTTACGGAAATTAAATCCTGAGATAAAAATATTGATCAGTACAAACCCACTAGTTACCCAAAAGACAGCGGGATAACCAAAACCAGCTGCCACCGTTGAACCGACCATCGGACCTAACACTTGCCCAAAGTTAGAAAACATTTGGTTGTAGCTGTAGATGCGGCTGACCCCTTCCATCGGGGTGATCTTGCTGATCAGTGTATTGATGGACGGCATCAAGGCACCGGTAGAAAAACCAAGCAAGAAGCGTAACACGCCTAATTGAAACGGAGTAGAAACAAAGCCCATCGGAATGAAACAGAAAAATGATAGCACTAAGCCCCCCAATAGTACTTTGTGATTGCCATAACGATCACCGATTTTGCCTAAAAACGGCGAGGAGATAATCGCTGAAACGCCAGCAACAGAGACGATCAATCCGCTGACAAACAAAATATTGCCCGTATCCCCGCTTAAATCACGAATATACAATGTGAGGATCGGACTGATGCTCGTTACACCTAGCTGTAAAATCAGGGAAGTAATAAACAAGCCAACAAGCAACTGCATATTTTTGATTTGACCAAAAATTTCTTTAATGGAAAGCAGATCGCCCTTTTCAACTGGCTCAAAATCTTCTTGAACGAGAAAAATCGTAAGCAACAGCGTGATTAGTAGAACAACGCCTGTGATAATAAAGACATTTTTCATGCCAAACCATTGCGCCAACGCCCCACCCATCGAAGGACCAATCAAATTCCCTGCGATGGCTCCTGTAGCCAATGTCCCAAGCGCCCAACCGCTTTTTTCTCGAGGCGCCTGCGAAGCGATCAACGCAGTCGCATTTGGAATATACCCCGATAAAATTCCGGTAAAGAAACGCATGATCAATAACCAATAGACATTCGGTACAAAAGCCAAAGAACCCATCGTCACTGTCATCCCCGCAGCCGCGCGAATCATCATTAAACGACGACCTTTTTGGTCTGCTAGATTTCCCCAAACTGGAGCAATGATAGCCGCCGCAAACGCCGTTACTGAGATTGCTAATCCAGAAAACAACTCAATTTGACTCTCTGGAGCGCCTAACTCTTCTATATATAAGGGAATGAATGGCATGACAAGACTAAAACTGGCACCCGTAAAAAAACAACCTACCCATGAAATCAGTAGATTTCGTTTCCAATCAATCTTCATTTACAAACCTTCTTTCACAAATACTATACCGTATCGTGAGTAATAATCAAATAAAAAATCTTTCTGCATTTAAAATACAGAAAGATTTTCATCATTAAACTTAACTGATCAAAGCCAAAATGACAAAGTTCAGGATAAACAACGCATTGACGACCCAGATGATCGGAGACACTTCGTTGGCTTTTCCTTTCACTACTTTCACTAATGCATAGAAAATGAAACCAACAGCGATCCCATTTGAAATACTGTAAGACAAGCCCATAAAAATGGACGCGAAGAAGGCTGGAACTGCTTCTTCTAGATCAGTCCACTTGATGTCCGCAAAAGAAGCCATCATCATTACCCCAACCAAGATCAACGCCGGTGCTGTCGCTTGTGCGGGAACGATTGAGATCAGTGGAGAAAAGATACTGCTGATCGCAAAGAGTGCTGCCACCACAACGGAAGTCAAGCCCGTGCGTCCACCAGCACCGATGCCAGCTGCTGATTCCACATAAGTCGTTGTATTTGAGGTCCCTACGATGGCCCCTACAGAAGTGGCTACGGCATCTGCAAAAAGAGCCTTATCCATCTTCGTATTCAACCCATTACTGTTTTCAACCGCTTCTTCATCTTTTTTCGAAAAGATCCCAGTACGACGTCCGGTCCCAATAAAGGTACCGATCGTATCGAAGACATCTGATAAACTAAACGCTAAAATCGTCATGATTACTTGAGGGATTTTGGCAGAATCACTGAATAATGAGCCCATTCCTTCAGAGCCAAACGCAGCCCCAAAGGTGATGCCTAGTTCGCTGATGGAACTTCCTAATGAATTCCCGTGCCAATCAATGGCACTTAAATCCACCACACCCATCAAAATACCAATGATCGTCGTTCCTAAAATACCAAAAATAATTGCCCCACGAACATTTTTCACCACTAATAAAGTAGTCACTACTAAACCAATCACTGCTAACAAAACAGGTGCATTATTGAAATTCGCCAAAGCTGGGACGATCCCCCCATTAAAATTGGCACTCACAATCGTCTCACCGTCGACAACTGAACCCGTCACTGCGGCAGTGTCTGCACTGAAGTTTAGCAAGTTGGCATTTTTGATCCCTACATAAGCCACAAAGATCCCGATCCCGCCGCCGATTGCATGCTGCATGCTTTCTGGAATCGCATGAATGATCATTTTTCTGATTCGAGTCACCGTGATAAAAATGTTGATCAGGCCGCAGATGAAAACCATCGCTAATGCTTGCTGCCACGTATACCCCAAACCAAAAACAACGGTAAAGGTGAAGAATGCATTAAGTCCCATTCCAGGCGCTTGCGCGTAAGGCACATTTGCAAATAAGCCCATGATCAGGGTACCAATCACTGAAGCGATGATTGTTGCTAAGAAAACAGCTTGAAACGGCATGCCTGCAGCAGATAAAATCGTCGGATTCACAAACAAAATATAACTCATCGCGAAGAAGGTGGTGACCCCAGCCATCACTTCTGTGGAAACCGTCGTTTTATTCTCCTTTAATTTGAAAAACTTTTCCATGTTATGTTTCACTCCTGAACGTTAATCGTTTCTATGAAAAGAAAAAATGAATAATTGCGCTTTTCATCGAACAATTACAAATTATAAGGGAATAATTTTCGCTTTTCAAACCTTTTTCCGAATAAAACGAACCAAAAACGTTTAATGTTCGTGTTTTGCTTTGTAACTATTATGAAAACTTATCGAAAACTTACTTGTATTGTGAAATGACAGAAATATGTTACACTTAAGCCACTACCATAAGAGAATGGAGCGAGTCTTTTGAAACCAAAAATCATCGCCATTGATTTAGATGGCACAACCTTAAATACTGAATCCCAACTTTCCCCTCGCACACGTGAGGTACTGGTTCGCGCCACCAAAGCGGGACACTTTGTTACCATCGCTACAGGAAGACCTTTTCGTATGAGCGATCAATTCTATAAAGAATTGGCGCTCACAACACCAATGGTCAATTTTAACGGTGGGTTGGTCCATAAACCTCGACAAGTATGGGCAAATGAAATGGAGCACTCGATCTCTCGAGAAATTGCGTTTGAGCTCATGGCACAAAAAGAGCAATTGGGGCTGACATTTGTCGCAGCAGAAAATCGCGAAACCTTTTTCATTGATGATTTAAGCGGATTTGATCAACACTTTTTCTTTTCGGGTAATGCTTCCGAAAAAAATCTATTAGCAAATTTAAAAACGGATCCCACTTCATTACTGGTGAAAACCGAAAATGAATTAGCAGAATCTGTTTCTTTACGTATCAAGGATCAATTTGACGATGCAGTCGATGTTCGCACGTGGGGCGGGCCTCAAGCCATCTTAGAGATCGTACCAAAAGGGGTCCATAAAGCACTTGGTCTTTCGGTGATCGCGGATTCTTTGTCTTTGGATCGGCAAGATATCATCGCTTTTGGTGATGAACACAATGATTTGGAGATGCTGGATTATGCGGGTTGGGGCGTTGCTATGGCAAATGGCACGCAACAATTAAAATCGATCGCCAATGATGTTACTGACAAAACCAATGCGGAAGATGGCATGGTCGATTACTTGGAAAAATATTTAGGTCTATAAAAAAAGCCGATGCGGGATTGTCCGCATCAGCTTTTTTTTGCTTCCATATTCAAATCAAAGTGTTTCATAAACGATTTCTTTGGCTTCGGGAATCGATTCATCAATAAAGAATACTTTGTACCAGGTCAAGAATGTAAAGATCGTCCAGATTTTTCGCTGAAGATTCGGTTTTCCTTGGCGATGGTCTTCTAGCATTTGCAAAATCGCTGTTTGATCAAAGAAGGTTGCTGCAAAGTCTGACTCAAAAAGGGCTTTAACTGCTTCATACCCTGTTCCTTCTTTCAGCCATGCCTTGATTGGTACAGGAAAGCCTAGCTTTTCACGGTTTGCCCATTCTTTTGGCAAATGACGGTTTGACGCTTGTCGAAACACATCTTTCGTATTGTTTTGATTGATCAAATATTTCGTCGGGATCGTTTGCGCCAGTTTTTGCATCTCGATATCCAGTAACGGAACCCGTAATTCTAAAGAACTCGCCATGGACATTTTGTCTGCTTTTAACAAAATATCCTTCGGCATCCATTGATGAAGATCCAAATATTGCATCTTGTTGACCTCGTCTTTGAGACCATTGACTTTCTCATAATGAGGCGCAACGATTTCAGCAACAGATGGTCCTTTTTGATACGTTGGTTTTAAAAGCTGTAGTGCTTCCTCTTCTTCAAAGACCAGGGCTTGCCCGATAAAGAAGTCTTGGGCAGGTGCCGTTGCTTCATAAAGATGAATTCGACCATGGAAGTTTTTCATTTTGCCGATTTGACGCCCTAAACGAAAGCGGATGTTTTGCGGCAGTTTTTTCAAGCCTTGGGCAAAAACGCGAACCGCTTTAGAGTTTGTGTGGAAGCCATAGGCAGCATAACCGGCAAATAATTCATCTGCCCCTTCCCCAGATTGAACGACCCGCACTTGCTGTGCTGCTAGGTTGGCTAAAAAGTACAAAGGGACACAGCTTGGGTTAGAATCCGGTTCGTCCAAGTGATACTGAATCAGCGGAAATGCCTCAAAGGACATTTCACCATCGATGACCGCTGCTGTGTTGTTCAAGCCGAGCTTTTCCGTCAATTTGCGGGCTTCGATCGCTTCGTTGTAGGTTTTGTCATCAAACCCAATTGAAAATGAGTGATCTGGGCGCAAGACCGAGGCCACGTAACTTGAATCGACACCACTGGATAAAAATGAGCCGACTTCAACATCACTGATTTGATGAGCGGCAATTGATTCTTGGACTGCTTGATCGATTTTATCGACCCATTCTTCTCTTGAATGATTTTCTTTCACTGAAAAATCTGCATCCCAGTACTGCTTGATCGTCAATCCCTGTTCATTAAACAGATAATAATGCCCTTCTTGCAAACGATGAACGCCTTTAAAGAAGGTTTCTCCGTTCAAAGGCGAGTATTGGAACGTCAAATAAGGTTTCAACGCCTCCTGGTTTAGTTCTTTCTTGAAATCTGGATGAGGCAAAAAGCTTTTGATTTCAGAGCCAAACATGAAACTGCCGTTCATTTGCGCATAGTAATACGGTTTGATCCCAAAGTGATCCCGCGCGCCGAAAAGCTCTTGTTTTTGAGTATCCCAGATGGCAAAAGCAAACATTCCCCGCAGGCGCTGCAACACATCAATGCCCCACTCTTCATAGCCATGTAAGACTACTTCGGTATCCGCATGGGTAGAGAAGACATGACCTGCTTGGATCAATTCCTCACGCAATACTTGAAAGTTGTAAATTTCACCATTAAAAATGATTACTTTTGTTCGATCCTCATTAAAAATTGGTTGTGAGCCACCTTCTAAGTCGATGATCGATAAACGACGAAACCCTAATGCCACTCGGTCGTCGGTAAATTTCCCTGAACTGTTTGGTCCGCGATGAACGATCCGGTCCATCATGCGTTCAATAATGATTTCTTTTTGGTCTTTTGAATTGACAAAGCCGACAATTCCGCACATATTTTCACATCCGTTTTCATAATCCATTTTCATTTTTCTAAAGTAAATCATACCATAGAATTCAAGAGATACGATCTCTTTTTCAAAAAAATACAATCAATATATTTTTGCACAAAACACAATTTGAAGATAAACCTTATGATATCAAGGTTTCCAATCATCTCATACTCTCAATCTTACAAATTTGTTATCTAAGAAAATAGCTATCCTCAAAATTCTTAAGAAATTTTTTATGAATTCTATTTTTCTGAAAATATACAAAGATACTTTTCCCGAATTTACTGACTCCAGCAAACTTCTTTTGCTTCCATTCTCAGCATTGATTTCCTGAAAATAATCAGTCAGATTTGTTCGTTTGATAGTTTTATTGGACTATTGTGAAAAAAAGTGTTATTCTAACTATGGAATTTCGTTATCAACTAACCGTTGCCTTTCAATGACAAGTTTTAAGAAAGGAGAATGACTATGACATTCTATAACACAGATCTACAATATCGTGTAACTCTGGATACCAAATTGAATTTATTTATCGTTTTCGATAAAAAAGATGCGAATCATTTTGCGACTGGAATTACGATCGAGCAAGCTGTACAAGAATTGAAAAAAACTGCATAAGGAGTTTATCCAAATGAAGGATACCGATTCGTACTGAAAGCACCTCGCTAAGGAAATAATTAGCTAGGTGCTTTCTTGTTTTTTGGCTCGCTTTTGTCTGTTGCAGCATCCACTTCTTGCTTCTGTCCACTTTGCTGTTCATCTAGCTGTAAGATTTCATCAACAGATCCTTGCGTAATAAACTTACTCAATCCCTGTGCCGCAACTTTTGTATAACGCATAAAATAATCTTTTTCTTCAAAATCCATCTTCTTGCCTCCTACTGATACAACTGTGCTTTTATTAAGTTTACCATCTATTTCACTAGTCATTCTTGAGCGTCATTCCTTTAATACTTATGAATGATCCATTAATAGCATACACGTTACATTTGTCAAATCATCCTTTTCCTCTATTCATGAAAAGACAAATCTGTTTTCTGGTACAGAACATAGTACTATTGTCTTTTCAGGAGACTTTTATTTAGGAGGAATTTTTATGGCTACGTTTTTCGCCATTTTGTTTTTCATTGGATTGTTCTGTTTCGTTTTTGGCATTGTCTTATTTTATATTGGGCTTGTAAAACAAAATTCAAAACGAGATCGAAACGTTTTGATCATTGTCGCTTCCGCTTTTATTGCCTTGTTTTCTTATGGTGGCTTGTCCTTCTACCAAGATGTGACATCTTTCGATAGCATCACTGCGCAATTAAGCCTTTCTTTACGTAACGAATCAAGGCAAAGCGAATCCTTTGGCGATGCCGCTGCTTCCATGGAACAACCACAAGGAGAACAAAAAGCTGGCAACAACGAAGCAAGTAGCGCACAACAAGAAGAACCCGCGAACAACGAGCAACATACACCTGAACTTTCTCGTGAAGAAAGAAATGCACTGAATCGTGCAGAAAGATACTTATCCAGCAATGCGTTTTCTCAGTCGAGCTTAAAACGCCAACTACTCTATGAAGATTTTTCTGAGAGCGCAGCAGACTTTGCCGTAGCCACCGTGGATGCCGATTGGAACGAGCAAGCATTGAAAAAAGCGATTCGCTACTCGCAAAATTTATCCTTATCGGATGAGCGTGTGGCGAGCCAACTTTCCTTTGAAGGCTTTACTTCTGAACAAATTGAATACGCCTTATCACGTTTGCCCGATTGATTCTTTTCGTTTGTTGCAGGACCACAAGCAAAAAAGATATCGGCAAGTTGACGGAACAATTATGCTGTTTTCTAGACCGAGTGTAGGTTAATCGCTTTTCAGATGGTTATCGATCAACCTCGGCAGTCATTTATATTCTTCTGCCCACAACAAACAAAAAAGCCTATCTCGAAAGATAGGCTAAACGCTCCAAAGCGTTGGTATAAGGAGAGTACAGGATTTGAACCTGCGCGCCGGGATGAACCGGGTCGGCGGATTTCGAGTCCGCTGCATTACCACTCTGCCAACTCTCCATAACAGTTATTTTCGCTAGTTTTACAAAAAATGTCAAGAAAAATCTGCATCCAAAATGGAAATGGATACAGATTTTTTGTTCTTTAATCGAAAATATAGTTTTCTTTCTTTTCGATTACGCCTGCGATCGTCTCGTTGATGATTTTGATGATCTGATCATCGGTGGGTGTGATGATACCCGCCGACATTAAGGAAGCCAAACCAGTCACAACGATCCATGCGCCATTATGTAGTGCATTTATCGCATCTTCGGATAGATCTGCATATTTTTCTTCTGATTTGATCAAGGATTTGAAATAGGTGGATGAAAAATCATGCATCAATTTCCCACCGCCGTAGTCGTCGATAAAAAGGGCGATGTAGAGATTGTGCTGCTCTTGCGCGAAGCGTATATAATTCAGGCCTAAATCAACAAGTTTGTCTCCTGTTCGAACGACTGGAAAAACATTTTCCGATAAATCTTTGAAAACAGCCTCCACCAAGGTATTTTTTAAGTCCTGCATATTTTCGAACTCAAGATAAATTGGTTGAGTAGAAATTCCCATGTGCTTAGCGATATTCCGGGCCGTAAAGTTGCCAAAACCTTCTCTATTGATCAGTTCATAAGCGGCCTTCAAAATGTGTTCTCTTGTATAGACCTTCCTTCGCATCAATAAATCCCCCTTTTTATATTTATTTAATTGTAACCGAGATATTCATTTTTTAAAAATAAAACACTCCTTCCGTTATCTTATTTCTATTCACTTTGTTCACTAAAAACGAATGTTTAGTAATAGGAAATGTTCTGCTTTTTTCATTTATCACAAAAAATCCAACGGATGGCGTTCTAGTTATTTTTCAAATCTACTTTTCTTTCTTGTTGAAAACTCGCTGAAATTGTACACTAGGAGTGTAGCACGCAAATTCGATTGAAAAAGGGGTTTGGAAATGGCTGAATCAAAAGAGCTATTATTGGAGACCTGCTTATTAGCAGGGAAAATCATGATGGAAAACGGCTCGGAAGTGTATCGCGTGGAAGATACGATGAATCGAATTGCGGCAAACGCTGGAGAGCAAGGGAGTATTAGTTATGTAACAGCAACTGGACTTTTTATGGGCTTACGCAGTAGCCACTATGCACAAGTAGAAAATGTTCATGATCGAGTCATCAATCTCGAAAAAATTGTTGCCGTCAATGGGCTCTCTCGCGCCTATGCGGAAAAGAAACTTTCCTTAGCGGAACTGCATGAGGCATTAAAAAAGGTCAATCAGACAACACCAAGTTTTCCTTACTGGCTACAGGTTCTTAGTGCTGGCGTGGTCAGCAGTACCTTAATGATTATTTTTGGCGGTGCTTGGTTTGACTTTCTAGCGACCTTCGTCATTGGCTGCCTTGGCTTTTTGTGTGCGTATTGGGTCAAGAAACTGATCGACATTCGCTTTTTGGATATGTTTTGTGCCTCCTTACTGATCGGTACTTTGTCTGTCTTAGCGGTCTCTCTTCATATCGCACAAAACGTCGATAATTTGATTATCGGTGCCGTCATGCCCTTAGTTCCTGGTGTAGCAATCACCAATTCCTTTCGAGATATCTTGGCAGGCCATCTCATTAGTGGCACAGCTCGGGGAACAGAGGCCATCTTTACTGCTGCCGCGATCGGTGTCGGCATTGCCACGGTCTTCACCTTATTTGGAGGGATCTCATGACGATTTTTATTCACCTTTCCTTCAGCTTCTTAAGCACTGTAACCTTCGGCATCTTGACCAATATTCCTAAAAGAGCCTTAGTTGCCACAGGCATTGCTGGAACGGTTGGCTGGATGATCTATTGGTCATTGCAAACGATTGGCTACGGTCTAGGCAGTGCCAACTTCTTAGCCGCATTTGCCGTCGGTTGCGTCAGCATCTTTTTTTCCCGCAGAAAAAAAATGCCCATGATCATTTTTAACATTCCCAGCCTCGTTCCCCTCGTACCGGGTGGGCCTGCCTACAAAGCCGTTCGAGAATTCGCTTTGGGCGACAACTTTGTCGGTTTTGAAAATCTGATGATCGTTGTCATCACCGCTGGGGCGATTGCCGGCGGGTTCATGATGACGAGTGTGGTTGAAAAGATCGTCAATCGCTGGCAAGTGAAACGCACAAAAAAACGTCACCCGGATAAAAAAATCTCCTAAAACTATTGGCGCGCAGAAACTATAAATTTTTCTTATTTCAGACTTTAGTACAATGTTTTCTTTTCGGACTTCTTTTATAATAAAGGCATACCTTACAAAACTGTTTGACGTTTGTCATTTGTTTTACTGGATTTTTCTGGTCCCACCCCGTATAGTGAGATTATGAAACATAAAGGAGATGAAGTCCTGTGAGCATAGCAACTTCTCGTCGTATCATTAATACGATTTCTATTATTGGCTTAGGTTTATCGATCGCGTTAACCATCTATTTTATCAATCTAGGTGTTTTTAAAGATATTAATGCACTGCGAGGTCTAGTTGGAAATTCCGTTATCTTAGGACCAATCGTCTTTATCCTATTGCAGATCTTGCAAGTAGTAATCCCGATTATTCCCGGTGGTGTCTCCAGCGCTGCAGGTGTCTTGATTTTCGGTCCTTATCTAGGATTCGTTTATAACTATGTAGGAATCAGTATTGGTTCTGTCATTATTTTCCTGCTTGGCCGACGATACGGTAAACCATTCATTTTAAGTATGATCAGTGACAAAACTTACGATAAATATATCGGCTGGTTAGACAACCAAAGCCGATTTGAAAAACTTTTCGCCCTTGCAATCTTTCTACCGGTTGCCCCTGATGATGCCCTTTGTCTAATGGCTGGCTTGACCAACATGACAGTGAAGAAATTTACGTTGATTATTTTGTTGGCAAAACCTGCTTCAATTTTCTTGTACAGTATGGCATTGATTTACGGTGGAACATTCTTAACTGGTTTGTTAGGCGGATAAGAATCATATGTAAGAAAAACGATCAATTCAGCGAGCCGAACGTAAAGAAGCTGCTTTTCAAACAGGGAACTATGCCTGTGGCAAATGTGCTTCTAAAACTGTTCGGCTCTTTTTTACCGCCTTTCTAGAATAAATTGAACCACAATACTTACTTTGTTAGGATGACGACCATGAATTATTTAAAAAACAGCTTAGTCAACACGTGGGATTTTTTGAAAGACAGCAATGCCTACTTCCGTGATGTTTTATTGATGCACGGTGCCTTGTTGTTCTTAGTGATCCCGATATTATCAGCTTCCACCAAGTTCGTTTTAAAGCGCGGCGGCTTGCCTTATCTTTCTTTCGATAATATCGGTAGTATCTTTACAGATCACCCTGTTGTGTTGCTCTCATTAACCCTGATTTTGCTTTTGATCTTATTAGCCGTCTTTTTTGAATTTACTTTCTTACTGCTGAGTGTCTATTTTATCAAAAAGAAGCAGCCCATCAGCTTGCGGCAATTGTTACGAATGACTATTTTGCAATTGCGCAAATTACGGCCGATGACCTTTTTATTTTTCCTTTTTTACTTCTTACTGATTTTACCCATCGGTGGATTGAGTTTTAATTCGGATTTACTCGCAAAAATCAAAATCCCTGCTTTTATCATGGACTTTATTTTTGCCAATCGTGTCTTGATCATTGGGGCAGTGCTTTTGGTTTATGTTTTGTTGATTTACTTGGGGATTCGCGTGATCTTTGCCTTACCGGAAATGATTTTACGTGATCTGCCCTTTCGAAAAGCGATCAAAGAAAGCCTCCAAGTAACAAAACGCCGTTTTTTTGCCATCGTTGGTCAATTTGTCTTTATCGGTGGTAGTATCTTATTGATCACGACTCTGGGCTTCACGCTGCTGATTACCCTTCAAGCGGTGATTGAAGTTGTTACACCGGACTATGCGTTGTATAGTGCTGTTTTTATTATGACTTTCTTGCAGTTTATTTTGTTACTGAATGTCATTTTATCGACTGTGGCTATTTTTTACATCATCGTTGATTTCATGGATGATGAAGGCTTTTTACCAGAGATCCCTTCGTGGTTCCACCAAGAACCATTGAACCAGCGACATTTTCTAGGACTGAAAAGTTCCTTGTTTACCTTGGTCACGGTACTTTTTGGTGTTGGGGTTAGTCTGTATAATATGAACTATCTGACCTCAGCTGCTTCGATCCATCCGGTAACGATCTCCCATCGAGGGGTAAGCGACGGACAAGGGGTCCAAAATTCCCTTGAAGCGTTACGATTTACTAGTGAGAAATATCAGCCGGACTACGTGGAAATGGACGTCCAGCAAACAAGTGATGGTCATTTTATTGTCTACCATGATTTTTCTTACCGGCCTTTGACAGGCGGCAAAGGAAAACCCGAGCAATTGCCCTTGAGTTACGCCGAATCACTGACGGTTTCAGAAAACAACCAGACAGCCCGTATTCCAACTTTTGACGAGTACTTGGCGCTTGCCAATCAGTTGGACCAAAAATTACTGGTGGAGATCAAAACCCAACAAAAAGATACTGCGGCACTCGTAGATGCCTTCTTAGACCGATACCAAGAGGATTTAGTTGCAAATGGGCATATTATGCAAAGTCTCTCCTATACAGTTGTTGAAGAATTAAAAGAGAAGGCGCCTGAATTGACATCAGGATACATCATGCCTTTCAATGTCGTAGGGCCGCCACTGACCAGTGCCGACTTTCTGACAATGGAATACAGTACGATCAACCGCAACTTCATCGCTTCTGCCCGGACCGATGGCAAGGAAGTGTTCGTTTGGACCCCCAATGATGCGGATACTATCAGCCGAATGCGTTTTTACGGTGTAGACGGGATCATTACTGACCAAATGGGGATTTTAAATGAAGAGTTGAGTTTGTCGGAAGAAGACATGACTTATTCAGACAAACTATTGAATTTCGTGATTGGCGTTGGCTGATCTCACACAAAGAAAAATACTGCTCACGGTGATCCGTTGAGCAGCATTTTTTGCTAGTTGGTTAGGCAACGTTCGTTTGCGTACAAATTTTATTGAAACTGACGATCATCCGACGATTACAAGCTTCTACTTGTGCTTGATCTTCTTCTTCATAACTTGAAACGACGATCAACGCCGTATGTACGTATAGTTTTTCCACCACACCAATCACAGGCTTGCTCGCCCCGACAGGTCGGCAGACATATTTTTCACCGATCGTAATATTCTCCATATCCTCACCTCAACCGTTTTCTTTCATAAAGATATAATAACAAAAAAGCATCAAATTGAAAACGTTTTATTTCAATTTATCACGCATTTGTCACCAAGAAATGACAGTTTCGTTCGTTCAAACGCACTGGTTTGTTCGTGCCACTTCTTAAAAAGCATTTTATACTAAAGAAAATCAAAAGGAGATGAGTCAAATGCCAATTATTCAAACCTGTATCTTTGGACTATTGTCTGCTGCGTTGCTTTGGGGATTAAAAGAAGACCGCTGATTTTTTGGATCAACTATCTAGTAACACAACAAACGCGAAAATAAAACAACGCCTTGAGCCAATCAGAACTGGCACAAGGCGTTTCTTTGTCGAATTATAGGCGTTCGTTCAATTCTTTTGCAAGATCTTCGAAACCTGGTTTGCCAAGTAAGGCGAACATGTTTTTCTTGTATCTCTTCCCCATTTCCTATTGTTTCCCATTTACCAAAACCCTTTAATAGCAGTACTTTTATTGGTGTTTTTTGTTTCTAACTTTTCTTATATTTAGATTCACTATCACCAAAACTATCACCAGAAATTTTAGGTGTTTCTATCAATTCTAATTTTAAATTTATAATTCTGTTCGCTTTACAAAGAGAACAAACGTTCGTATACTTTCTGTAAGGAGTGATAATTATGGGAATGATTAAACCTTATGAGGATCGTAAAAAATTAAAGTGGATAGGATTCTTCTTGTCTGAACATACAACTGATATTGATAGAGTCGACAAAGAGTTAGCTTATGTATGTCCTCCTAAACCAGAAATGGATGAAGAAGAAATAGGAAAGTTTCTTCAAGAAGCGCTTATGAAACACAAAAAGTTAGCCGTGCAACTAAATTATACTCAGTTGGGAAAATTTATGCCTGATATAACCGGGTTACTGTCTGGTCACAATGATCTGGGAATCTACATCGGATCCACCCTCATAGAATATGGTGAAATTCGAAATATAGATTTCTTTATTGAGAAAAAGTGGTTTGATGTGTAATGAACATAATCAGTCAATTTGAGCAAGGCTATCAATCTCTTTCGGAATTTATAAATGAGTTTCCTGACTCTATCTCTGAATCTCAGGAAGCTTTATTCGGCGCAAAGTGTGTCGAGTTTTATGTTGCTGTCACTTTAGGTAAAACTGATTGTTGCTATTATGTGCAAGCTTATGGAGGCGATTGTTATGAAATCGATGAAGGGTGTAGTTTCGAAGATACGTGTATTGAAGATGAGCAAGACCCCTTTGGTGCGGTTCTCGCTTGATGGAGTGAACTGTTTGATTGCGGCGCATAGTTTAAACTTTCTAGCTGATGTGGATGAAGGAATGCAGATCGTGATTGCTGGAGAATATAATAGTAGAAATCAATTCATAGTCCGGAAGTATTCGGTGATTGGTAAGACGAAGATTATGATTGAATTTGAAGCAATGAAAAATCATTCATCGACCTAAATAAGTTTTTGATCCCTCGCCCTTTTCGGAAACTCCAGTTTCCATTTCGCCTAAAAACACACCATTAAACGCTTTACAGAAAACGAGATTTCTGATATTATTTGGTTAAAATAATGAAGAGGTGATTTAATTGGATCAAATTCTAGAAAATATAAGAGAACTATTTGCATCAAATATCTCAACATCAAAAATTGAGAGTTACACAGGTATAACAAGTCAAAATATCAATAAATATCGGAGAGGTGAAACAGATATAGCGAGAATGAGCCTTGCAAACGCAAAAAAGATTAATGATTATTACCTATTTCTAGAGAAGGATAAAACTTTCAAAAAAAATGATTTAGATAGATTGGATAGTATTTTCGCTTATGATTCTTTAGAACCTGAAGTGAAAATGCTTCTTATTACAAGAAACGTTGATCGGAGAGCCTACCAACCTAAACTAGAAGGTTTTCACTTAAGGTACAATATTGATGGTGGATTTATGTATAGTCAAATTCATTCAGGAGTTGGATCAGGACATCCAGTTTATGAGTTTATTGAAAACCAATTTTATATTATCCCCACTAGAGCTTATGTCAGTCAAACAGCAGGAACAATTATTGAAGACGTAAGTGTGACCAATATTAACCCCATACCAAAATGGTACCTATTTAAACTTTATATTGATGATGTAGATAACATAGGTTTATCCTTGGGAAAAGTCGCACGTTATGAAGATTTGACTTTAGATAAGTTTAATATCCAATATGAAAGAATTTCAAAATAAGTTCATTTATTTTAAAACTTACAATGAAAATCCCCTACTCGAAAGAGTAGGGGTATTTGTTTACTTCAATTTCTTAACATAATCCAGATTGGCAGTCATGTACCCCATGGACGTACGCGCAACTGGTGTGCCGTTTACTTTAATGAACTCATGGAAATAAACTCGTGTACCTACTGGGAATCGAGTAACTTTCTCACTCTTACGCTCCTTGTCATCAAATACTGGTTCATAACCACGACTCCCAGCTTTGATAACTTCATACCAACCTTTTTCTGTTGCGTATTTCGCTTTTGCCACTGTGCTGTTCCCTCCAGTTGATGTTGATTTATAGCCCATAACTTCCAACGCTGCATTGACTGCTTCATCCATTTTATTGGCCATGATATCCATATCTTTTTGACTATCTACAAATCCCCATTCGATTAAAATTGCCGATCCTGTGGAAGCCCGAATCACGTATAAGGATGTAGTAGCCTTTGCTCCACGGTTTACCCACCCCGTCACTTTACATACAGCTGCACAAATTTCTTCTGCTAGTTTTTTCGCTTGAGCATTACCAGCGTAATACCAAACTTCAAAACCGTTGGCAGTACCGTTAAAAGCGTTCAAATGGTGGCTGACATGGAATGATACACCCACAGCATTCATCTTGCGAACAATATTATAAAGATTGTCGTTCGCAGTGCGCCCCACATCATCAGTAGCATCTACAGCTTTAGTTGCTGCTCGGAACTTGTCATGGATCTTTTGTGCAACTTCATGTTCTTTCAATCCGCAACCACTAGCCCCAGGAACGATCGCATTGTGCCCTCTATGTGAAGTAGAATTATTATATTTGACCATGATTATTCACCTCTCCCGATATAGAAATAGTCGTCGATTTCTTCGGTTGGATCGTCCGTTTTTTCACGTTTTTGGACTTCAAATTTAAATGTCTTATCTTGGCCATCTTTTGTAAAAATACCTGTAAGATGATATTCAGTCTCACCTAGTTGGTTCATCGTGTGTGCCGCATCTTGCACTGGATCCACAACCTCAACGATTTCTGGTTTGGCTACCGCTTCAAAGTCTTCAATAAATTTCGCTTTGTTTCTCATGGTTATCCCTCCAATTTTTGTATTAAAAAAGAGCAGCCGTTTAGGCTACTCCTTCTTTTCTGTGAACTCTTGGCCATCGCCATAGTCATTTTTTTGATCATTACCGCTTAAATTTAATAGTTGTACAAATAGTTGATGCATCCCGGTTGAAGCAATACCACTAACCGCCCCATAAACAATCGCCTCAACAGTCAATCCGTTGATGACCGATCCTAGGATAGCTCCTAAGACGATAACAATCAATGGAATGTATCCATTAGACACTGCTGCAAATACCGGCGTTGACTTGATCAAATACCCCACTACCAAACACGCTACTACGATCACTGGTACTAAATATTCTTGCAAGAAATTCAAATCCATTTTTACTTCCCTCTTTCTTTCCATAAAGATTTTAATTGTTCTCCATGCTCAATCAATCGATCGTTATGCTTATCCAAGCGCTCGTCATGTCTCTTTAATTCATCATGAATTGCAACACGATCAGATTTACTTGCTTCTAAATCTCTGGTTAATAAATCAAGATTATGAGCTAGTTTGGTTAGATTATCTGCAATTTTTGTAAAATTGGACATGACTGGTTTGATTACAAATGCCAGCATCCCGACAATCGTCATGATCCAACCCGCCCAAGTTGCTAACTCCCCTACGTTTAACATATGCCACCTACTTTCCTAAAATAAAAGCAACCGACCATTAAGCCGATTGCTCCTGCTGCTAGATATCCTATTCTTTGGTTCCTTCTGGCTTTTTTGCATCATCAACAATTTTCGCAACATCTTCACGCAACATTTCCGGAACGCTCTCGATCGTGCGTTTCCCTTCAATCACATGAGTTGCGTATAACATCTTCACGGCTGAAAATTCCATGGGTCATCCCTCCTTTACTTTGAGAATACATAGTCTGATAGTTCCATAAATGCAGTTTGAATCATCTCTGATTCTTCTTCCATGGATTTGATTGCTGTTTGTAATTTTTCGTTTTCCGCCTTCAAAGATTCCATCTCTGATGGTTCTTTTGGGGTATTTTCATCAACAATTGATTGAATGAATGCATCCATTTTGAGCGGATCATCACCAAATTCTTCATGGGCTATTACTTCAAACAAAGAACTCAAATCCTCTGACATTCGTCCATTGATTATACACTCTTCTATATATCTTTCTTTAAACTCATCTAACACGCTATCCCTCCTTATGAAGCCGAATAAACGCACGATAAATTCAGCCATGCACCTATTGGAACATCGATCATGGACGTTGTACCATATCGACTGATTGTAATCTGTCCATTTGATTTTATTTTAAGCAAGAACGTATTAATACCTGAGCCGTTCACCCTGAAGTTTATATCTTGCGTGGGATAAGCCCACTCTGGAACAAACCCCATAACTGTTTCATCAGCTAAATTTAAAGCAACCTTATTCTTGAACGCTCCACTGAGTGTAATAACTCTACCGACTGTTCTTTTAGCTGTAGGAATCCAAGCATTTGAATACGTTTCAAATTCTACTGTAGGACTTAGTAACGTTGGATTTATTGTTAGCAAATCCAAATAACTTAGGTAAACATTCCCATAAGTTGATGCATATAATTCACTAGCCATGGTAATCCCATCTGGACCATATGATGCATTATTTGATAGAGAAGTATTTGACCGTGTACCAGCCCTCGCAGTATATATTCCGGCGTTGCTTACGCTCCATGCCCATGCTGGTTGATTTTTAGGAATGTCATTCCATGCCGAAGATGCAAGAATAGTCGGATTGATTATCATGCGACCATTCAAATCGCTCGCTTTCAGCTTCCATTCGGATTCGTAGCTTCCCTCAAGAGTCGTTGTATAATCCATCTCATTACCATCGATTGTAATTGTACTTGAGTTGATAATTTTTGACCCTTTTATTGTAGTGCCTTCAATAGATTCAAATTTCCCGTCTTTTATAACTGCGTTTTCTACAATTATATTTTCTACTGATATACCCCAGTCGATCCAGTTTGCTCCGTCCCACTGTTTTACATTTGGATCACTCGGCGTTTGCCATAGCGTTCCTGTAGATGGGTTACTTGGTGCCGTAGCACTAATTACAATTGCTTCACGACCAATCAGTGTCGGAACAGCTACCCAATCACTATAAGTGTTATTAGAGAACTTGTTTCTTGTCCTCGTCCAAAGCCATTGTCCCGGAACCGGTGTTGGTCTAGTAGTACTCCAACCTGCAGTTGGTTCTGTCATGCTTGATGTCTGTACAAATTGCACTTCTGTTCCTGTGATACTAATACCGGGATCGCCTTGAAAGGAGATAGCATAAGCAAATTGCTTCGTAAATGTTTTGCCGTCCACTGTAATGGTAATAGGAACCGTGCCACTTTTCGTAATTAACGTTGTCGCAGCTGTGAAGGTTACCACTGAACCACTAACGCTCGATGATAGCCCTGTAGGCTTTGTTCCAACTACAACGCTAGTTGGAGTGATTTTGTTGATCCCTTTGTAAACAACGACTTCCGTTGTTGTTGATCCTGCCAATGCGGCACTTGTTGATCCTGCAAAGGTATAGGATTCATTCGTTAGAAATACGGTGTAAGCGTCGGAACCTGGCGCTCCGTCTCCGCCGTCTTTGATTCTAGAAATAGTATAAACATCACTCACCGTTGCATCTGCTGCTCGAATGGTCAACTGATCAAATGTAGCTGTGGTGGGATTGATTGTCACTGTATTTCCAGACCGCGTAACACCATTCGGAACCGCTGAACCAAAATTGCCACCATTTAAGCTATATGTCCAATTGGAAATAGACGTGTTCACTGCAGTTCCTGTCACAGTAAAACTAGAAGCTGGAGTGATCTTTCCATCTTTATCAACTGTGATTGCTTGTGTTGCCCCTGATAAAGAAATTAGTGGTGCTGAATCACCTTTATCACCCTCCGGACCTTCAGGACCCATGAATGGTGTCCATGGTTTGTAATCGTCAGGATTGTCAGACCCAACTTGATTCGTATCTGAATAGAATCCTTCGTATTTTGGATAGGCCTTTTCATAGTCTTCACTTGGCGGTTTTGTATAAATGGTGTTTACATCTGATTGTTCAAACTTAATTTCAGAAAAACGACCATCCTCAACCCCCGCAAGACTTCCATCAGAATTCATGCTCCGTCTGGTATAGTATAAAATCCGATAATTTGCTGCAGCATCGTGTAGATTGCTAGGTGTCGTAAATTTGGCAGTTCTAACTTTTTTTGTTCCTACAACCCAATTATTTGCATCTGCGCTATTCCCGCTCTCCGTTCCTCCTAATGGAATCGATGTATAGCCAGATACACCACTATACAAAAGGATTGTCCCATGAGAATTTTGCGTAAATGCGGTTGTACCTGCAATAAGACTCAGCAATTCAAAAACATAGCGTACAGAATAGGTTGTATTTGGTTTTAGCATTTTTATCAATTCACTGTTATTAACCAAGATTTGTGCCCATGACCCACCAGTAATCTTAACCCCAGTTGATTCTAATGTTAATGAACTGTGTTCTCTTACATAACTAAGCAAAAACAGGTTTTCTTCAGGGAACTTTTTTGTAAAACGACCATCTGCCATCATCCATGCTGGATGAGGGAAATAGGTTTCTCCTTCTTTCCCGTCTTTTACTTTTACAATGCTTAACGTATCGCTCAGATTGTCCAACGTTGCGGTAATGGCGATCAATGTCCAATCTTTGTTGGTCCATTGTGCACTTGTTAAAGTTCTGGTGTTACCAGTTCCACCGAGAGTGATTGCAGTTTGAGCAGTGTTACCAATATAAGGAATAGCAGTGAACGTTGCAGTTCCTGTGACGTTTTGAAGCTTTGCCGATATGTTTATCGTCTGTGTCGTCTTAGGCGTGTCATTGGCATTAAAAGCCATGTTTTCAGCTGAAGCAGTAAGATAGAGAAACTTAGCATTCGCACCATCTGCCCCCATCTTTCCTACAGAATAAGCTTCAGTTTTCGATTCATCTGTATAAACGAGTGTCGTTTTAGTCCAAAGATACTGATTTGCTGATACGGTCGGAATCGTTTCTTGCCACCCACTTGTAGGCGGCGTGTTTCCGCTTGTTCCTACCGTATAGCTAATGGATTTAGATTTGATCCCTAGTCCCGGGTCCCCGGGTTTCCCCATAAGCGTAGGCGTTTGGGTTTCAGAAGTTGTGTTGTCTGTATACGTTGTTACAACCCTTGTCCAAAGATACTGGCCAGCGGGTACGTTCGGTCTATCTGTTAACCATGTAGTCGGTGGGATCGTCCCACTTGTTGATTGTGCATACGTTGCAACCGGTGTGCCAAGTATCCCACGACCATCACCACCGTTTGCAACTTTAACTAAACTAATTTCATCTTTTATAACAGGCATTTTCCCACCTCCTAATATGTGATAACCTTATCTGATCCTTTGCCAAATCGAATTAAGTTAAATTTGCGCTCCTTAGGATTTAGTACAATTACATCCCACAAATCTTCTTCCAAAACTCCAAGAGGTCTATCTGCTTGGTCTTTCTTAGGACGACTAACAGAGCAGCCGATAGAATAATTCACGATCCCATTGTCACCTTTCGTTATACGATCGGTATGCGTATGGCCATGCGCTAAAAAAGCAAGCGTTCCTTTGCGACCTTGAAAGTCACAAGAAATACTTGCTTTAAAATCTGTATTTGCACTATAGCTTCGGCTAAACGTCCCACCGGTGACAAAGCCATTGATAATTCCCTCAACCATTTCGTAGTTGTAAGGGTAATAATTCAACGATGTAGAATATCTTTTTCCAAAGGGATAGTGCTGATAGATGGATACCGTCATGTCGTCTGGTGTATTCTTCAAGGTTTGGTAAAACCAACTGATCTGTTCTTGTCGATAACCAGCAACGTTTATACCGACATATTTTAAGTAGCCATCCGTATCTAATCCATCTGGTATATCCTGTGGGTTTAATATGATTACTCTATGCTTTTTGTCCGGAACATCGTAGTAGTAATAGCCCATTTTATCAATTGGATTTTCGACAATATCAAAGATTGTACTTGGTCTTGTGGCAATTTCATACATCTCTGTATTGGAAAGCATTTGGCGCCCTTTCCCGTGCAAATATTCAAGAGGCGCTTTGGGTTCGTAATTTTTCACTACTTTAGTGATTGAATTCGTTCGACTATCTCCCCATGAATTATTACAGTGGTTTCCCCAAGTAACGAAGTACGGTGCATTTGACAAACCTAATGTACCTACAGCTTCACGGAAGTTCGCCATAGCGATATTCTTATTCGCTGTTGATCCATCGTGAGTATCGCCGTTTAGTACCACATAATCGACATCTACAAAATTTGTTAGTTCAGCAACATTTTTGATATGACTATTGCTGCGACCATAATTTTCTAAATCATCACGTCCAATAGAATCCGTTGCATAATGAGTGTCAGAGATATGAATACTAGTTATAGTGTCTTTCGTTTGCAAACGAAGTACTTTTCTAGCTGCATCTCTAAGACCGTTCAGAAAATAAATAGCCTGAACAAAATGGTTATCAAATACAGTGAGCGTGCATTTTATGCTTGAAACTTCTGTGAATTCAGTCCCTGATACTTGCACAGTTGGGCCAGCATTTTTATATAATGTTTCCCATGCTGTGTCGTGATTGCCATCTTTATCTACCTTAAACCACAGGATATCCTCGGCAGAAACACTAGAAGTGATATCGACACCGTCTTTATATATCGTTGCAGTGATATTCGTTGTTTTTTCTTCACCATCAACAAAGCTAACACCATTGTCAGAGGATAACTTAACTAAGTACATACTATCTTGTTTATTCATTTGCTGCTGCCTAGCTAGCAAATCACTGCTGATCAAACTTTCTAGAAGTTGATAATTTCCGATCGTTGCTTTTCGATCCCGTTTATTGCTTTTGTTGACTGTCATACTTAAAACTCTAGCCTTCAATCTGAGCGGGGGGTTAAATTTCTCATCAAGCAATGTAACATAATCGCCTATATTGAAATCATCTTCATTAAAAATCATATCAACTTCTGCCGAAAATGAAGGTTGACTTCTCTCTTCGAGAATCGCTTTCAGTTCATTGAAATTATCAATCTGGGAAGTACTTGAACTGGCAGCATATCCTCGTCTGAATCCACTGAACCTCTCAACAAATGTATTGCCTCGGCCATACAAAGCATTAGCCTCTCGATCATAAACAATGGATTGACCTACCATGGTAAAGAAGCGACCGTCACCAATAGATAGATCGTCAAATCCTTTATTTGTATCTTCGATAGAGGTAATGATAGTGTCTGAATCCTTAGTAACTTGCATACTAACAATATCAGTTCCCGAATACAATTTCACACCAGTTTCTTTGGTTCCGATTCTTCGATGGATGTTGAGCCTTTTCTTGATCACTCTCATATTTTGGAACACAACATCAAATGTCATCTCACAATCAAACACTTGGCATATTCTCTGCAATCTAGCAAGAGGCGATTCATCTGAGCTGGTATCAACTAAACGCCTAATGTCTCTTCCGAGCTCATTGATCCCGATTTCCCAACCGGTATCATACAATTCACGTTCAATGTAATATTCGATAAATTGTTCGCTATTACTTTTAAAGATCGTTGCTGATCCATTTTGTAGCTCTAACCCAATATCAACAGCAGAAATAGGTCTAACCCGTTCATCTTCATTTGTGATTTTTCTGATATACAAGCAAATGTCTTTCCCCCGGCCATCTTGAAAAACAATATAGGTTGCTAACTGAATATTTGAAGTCTCAAATGGTGCATTAGGATCGTAGTCATTAATCCTTGGACCAGTTTGTTTGTATATATCCATTGAAAGACTATTCAACAGTGTTCCATTTGTTAGTGAGACAGTATGGATATCATCTTTGATCGCAATCCCTTTATCAGCATTGGTATCAATTAGAGCTACTGTTTGATATTGACGGTCTAAAAAATGATAAATCATACATATCTCTCCTTAATTGCTAAATTGCCTGTGAATGAACCATCAGAGATAGCTACGTATTCCGATTGCCCTTTTGGTGCCCAGAACAATTCATCACTACCGTTTACTCGATAATCATCGTTCCTAATCCCATTGATGTATACTCTATTGGTCTCACCATCTACAAATAGATTATCTCCCTCATAAAAGACAAAGGGAATAATATCAGTCCCTTCTGTGAAATACTGAGTGATACGAGTATGAGTAATTTTGATGCTCATTTCGCGATCGTTTTTCCATTTAGAAGCGAATATGTTGACGATGGTCACAGGTAGCATAGCCACTGTATTGTTAATCCACGATTTAGTACTAGATGTCCATTCTTCTTTCCAAGTAGTTGTATTGACCCTTGAAAGTCTAAAAAAGAACGTATTTCCGATTTTCTTCAACATAACAGTCCCAAAAAAACCACCGTTCTTAGTTAGAACACTTGTTGGTAAATAACCTTGGAAAATTCGATAATCCCCAACAAAGAAAGAGTAACTAATTCTATCTTGTTTACTCTCGGTATCTTTCATCTCAAATCCAATCACGAAATTATTATCAGCATCAGAATAATTGATTTCAAGAAGACCTTGGCATGTCGGTCTTTGAGATGATGTCCCAGTAGGTTTAAATTCCACCCTGTGATAAGCTTCGAAATCATCAAGCGCTTCTGTGAACATTCTTGTGAGTGTAGGTCCATGCCAATATCCGGGTTTTGTCGCATCAATCGATCCATAACTTGACGGTGTGACATCTTGTGAATTCCATTGCCAAGAACCTAAGATCTTAGATGTATTTTCCCCATTATCGTAGTTATGCCTGATACGTCCAACGTTTGCAGTCCAAAGGTTCCTAGTTGCTGTTCCCATATCGTCGTTCATAACTTTCTCTGTTTCCACAATCTCACTTTGATCATCAACTGTGGGTGTGCCGTACTGAACGATATTTTCTTGACCAACAATACCAATTGATTTAGCATCGCTGCCAAATAATATTCTAATATCGATTGGTGTTTTATCGGTACCATTGTTAGTGACATTAGCAATCACACCTTCACTTGTTGATTGAAAAGGAAATGACCGCTCATCAAATGAATGTGATACACCATCTGGGACAAGAAATTTGATTGTTCCTTTTCCTAAAAAAACAATTTCATCAACAGGAACCTCGCCGTCTGGTATGGCTAAATAATACTTATCCGGTTCGTCTTCAAACCACAAAGGCACCGGCTCATTGACATTAAATATGTCAGCCAGTGCCCTTTTTTTGTTAATTAAATCGTATCTAAGCATGAACGGCATAGTAATATAAGATTCCTCCGTAGTTGATTCTACGAGTCTTCTTTGCCCTCTGCCCATGGTGACAAATTCATTGTTTCTACTTCGACCGATATTTCGTTGTAGTTTGGAGGTGATCCTCAAATAATCATCTAAATCGTGTCCATTAAAATTAGCGTTCATTCAATCGACCTCCTTTGAGTAGTGTTTCTAATTCTTTCATTTCGTTTAGTTCATTTTGTAAGGGTTTTGCGATTGCTTTGACAATTTCTCTTTCGCCGATCCTAAACGTAGCTTGAACAGGTCTGTTGGCAATCTGTGCAACTAGTCCAGCAATTCCTGAAGTATTACTTGATTGCGAATAGTTGTTAATGATCTGACTAGCAGCGCTAGTAGCTCCTATGTTTCCAGTTCCTAATGCCATTTCAGGACTCAAATTAAAACTCGCTGATAACCTATCAGCCATTGTGCTGATATTTTTTTGAACATATTTAAAATTATTTTCTAAGCTATCATTAAAACCACCCATAATAGCTTTACCAGCAGGAATCAATAGTTTTTTGTCATAAGATATAGGACCTTTATTTTGTTCGATCCAGTCAGCAATGCCTCCGATGAAGCTTTTTACGTTTTCGTATGCAGACTTCAAGCCACCAAGAAAACCATCTATAATTGCAGCTCCTGCACCAAATAGGTCAATACTAGTAATCGTATCAACTACTGCACTTGCTATATCTTGAGCAGCACTAAAAACTGAACCTATTGCACCACCTATGCCAGAAACAAGGCTTGCTATCAATTGGGCACCTGCGGACAACAATTCTCCTAAATAACCTAAAATTTTCGATAGGAGACCGCTTATTAGCTGACCACCCGCGGATAACAATTGACCTAGTAAGCTTAATATTCCTCTGATCAAAGCTGCTATCAATTGAACTCCTGCAGATAGCAGTTGAGGTATAGCACCTATAAGTGCACCTAAAATTGCAACTATTAATTGGATAATCGCAGCAATCAACTGTGGTAAGACAGAAACAATACCTGCGATAAGACCCAATAACAATTGGATTCCCGCTTCAAGAAGTTGAGGAATAGCTTCAATAAACGCTGCTACCAATGCAATAATTATCTGTAGTGCTGCTTCAATCAATTGTGGCAAGACTGAAAGTATCCCTTGAATCAAAGCCATTAGCAATTGAATACCAGCTGCAATAATTTGAGGTAGGGCTGCAATCAGAGACGTAACCAGAGCCATAATAATTTGTAACACAGCCATTAGTAATGTAGGTAGAATTGATAATAATCCTTCGATCAAAGCCATAAGTATTTGTACTCCTACGGCAAGGAGCATAGGCAACGCTGATATAAACGCTGTCAGCAAACCTGTTATGATTGATGTTGCTGCTTCTGTCAGCGCAGGCAATGCTGTTATGATTGCGCCTAATAAAGTAGTGATGATTTGTAGGCCGACATCAAGTAACATTGGCAATACGGTTAATAATGTATCAATTAAAGCGTTCAGTATGCCAATTGCAGCATCAATAATAACTGGCAAAGCACTGATGATTCCGTCTATCAATGCAGTTAGGACATTTACACCTACCTCTACTAATTGAGGCAATACATCAGCTATAGCAGTAATTATCTGGACAATAATTTGAGACGCTACAATCATAAGTGCTGGCAGTGCCATTGCGAGCCCTTGGACTAAAGTTGTGATTACTTGTGTAGCTAAGGTGATAATTTGGGGCAAAATAGTAGTGATGGCACTGACTAATGTTTGAATGATATCAGTAGCAACTGCAACTATACCAGGTAAAGCAGTTGTTAATCCCTCTATAAAACCAGTGATGAGGTCCGTGGCAAGTTGAACAAATTTAGGTAGATTAGCGCTAATAAAATTCGCAACATTAGCAATAGTAGACTGTAGATTATCAAATACTTGTGTAATGCCGTCTGATGACAAGTCGCCAGTTTTCAACCATGCTGCAACAAATGATAAGACTAAAGAGATTACTGCCGCCCATGGTCCAGTTAACCCAAATGCCGCCAAAGCTAATTTGGATAATACGCTGATAACAATACTGATCACTCCACCAATTTTTCCAAACGATCCTCCAAGTGATTCTAATAAGCTCCCTGCAATTCCCATTGCAGATGAGAAAACACCCGATAGCACACTTGCAACCGTGGATAGCACCGAACCAAATTTCTCTATTCCAGCAGAAACAACTTCTTTAGCGGCACTCGCAAATCGTTGTAACGCCGGAACCACTACAGATAGTATTGCCGCTCCGGCAGTTACCAGCTTGTTAAACCCATTCACTACCGCGGTTCCGATAACCGAAGCAACTGTTTGGAGAGTCGGCAATAAGCTTGTAAATACTGATTTCAGCCAATTGAACGCTGTTATTAACCCATCTCTAATAACAGCGACTGTTTTGTCTACACCGTTTCTAAATGTCTCACTTGTCTTATAAAAATAAGTAAAAACCGATATTACAGCACCTACTGCGGCTGCCAAAACAGCAAAAATAGGAATACCTGCTGGTATAATTGCCGATAATAGAGCAAAGGCTGTTCCTGACACACCAAACATGCTGATCATGCTACCTAAAGCACTGATTATCCCAATTACTTGACTTATAAAAGACACGAGAGAACCTATAGCAATAGCAGCTTTGAAAGTTATGTAGGCACCTGTGGCAGCCGCAAAAGCGGGTGCCAAAAGCTCCACAACACTGACTAGTGTCTCAAAAGTTTGAGTTAAATCATCAGAATTTTGAATGAGAACATCAATTGATTCTACAATTGCGCCGAAAGTGTCATTTATAATCCCTTTAACACTATCAATATTTTGTGCGATACTTTTGCCAGTCAATGCTTGAGAAAGTTCGTCTACTTTGGTAATTACGTTAGCAACGCCTTTTGCAACTGCGTTACTCAAATTTCCAAATGATGTTGCAATCCCTAAGCTGTTTTCCTTAGCAAAACCAGCAAGCATTCCTGTTCCAGTACCAAGTTCTATCAATTTGTCGTTAAACTGGTCGAAAGTAACAGTACCATCTTTTAAGGCAGCATATAAATCTCGTTGTGCTGATTTACCAACATAACCCATAGCTTCAGCAGTCTTTTGCAAAGCTAAAGGCATCGTTTCTTGTAAAGTCTTCCAACTCTCCAAGTCAACGGTGCCTGTAGATAGCATTTGATTAAATTGTTGCATACCGCGACTAGCGTCATCAGTAGAAGCTCCGGAAGCTAAAAACGCATTGTTTAACGCCAAAACCGTATCAGTAGACTTATCAAGATCGCCTGTAATTGCGGTCATTTGTTGAGTGCTCGCAACGACATCATCAAGTTTAGTCGGTAAACCGTCAATTCCGTCTGATAGTTTGTCAATTGATTTTTTCGATTGCTTTGCGCTAAAACCTAAAGCATTCATAACTTTAGGAAACTTCTGCATCGTATCAAATCGGCTGATAGCACTGTCTAAGGAATTTGATAAGACTTTGAACGCTGCACCAGCAACTTTTACAAGTCCCATACTAATAGCCATGTTTTTTATGGAAACCCCAGCTTTTGAGGACTTTCCTTCTAGCTGATCTAGATTTTTATTCAGTATAGTAACATCGTTGCCGTCAACATCTACTGCAATAACAATTTTTCCGTCAGCCATCAAAAATCACCTCCTGATCTAATGCGTATTTAGCTTGAAGTTCTCGCATTCGCTCTTTTTCCTTCGCGCTTTCGCCTTTTTGAGGTGACCATCGTCTGATTTGAACAATTTTGGGGAGAATAGTATCATCTGGTAGACTTTCAAGAATTGCTTGAAACTCCTCCCAATGCATCTTTCCTTGCTCCTTGAATAAATTGATCCCGATTTGGCGAAACGAAGCGTATATGTACTTAGCATCTTGGACCAAGTCCATACTTTTCTTTTCATTTCCTACTTTAGGCGTAGGCATCGGATTACCCTCTAAATCAAATACAGGCTTCGGCTGGTTTCCTAATTGAATGTGATCTTCTAGAATAGATGCCCAAAGTTCCATTTGCTTCTCGAAGTTCAAGTCTGATTCTCCAATTAAAAGGTTCAATGCTATGTCAACTTTTTCCCATGCCATAAGCGTATCGTCTGATATTGCATCTAAAACATCTAGCACATTGTCAAAAGCCAAGTCCAAAGGATAATTTATGCCTTCAAACTCAATTTCAGTGGTCAATGGGTCATTCAACCGCATTTAGATCACCTACTTTTTCTTCTTTTTATTTTTAAGTGCTTTCTTTTTCAACATATTTGCTTTCCGTTCAGCAAGTTTATCTTCGCGATCTTTTGCATCGTTTTCGATTGCTTCAGCAACTTTTTCTGCAATTGAATCGAATAAATCAAACAATTGAACTGCATCAGGATATTCGGCATAGATTTTTTCATATGATCCGTCGCCTAACAATGCATCATACTGAATAGCGTTCATTTCATTCGAAATACTAATCAAGGTATTAGCATCGTTTTTAGTAATATTCTCTTGATCGATCGCTAATTTTTCTCTTTTTTTAACTAAAGGATTAATTTTGTCCTCAAGCTCTTCTTGTACGTCAAAAAATCGTGTCAATTCTTCTACTGAGGTGCCAAAGAAAAACTCTAATGTGCCGATATTGATAGGAAAACCCGATCGTTTAATATCAAATTTCATATTTAAATTCCTCCTAATAAAAAAAGGAGAGCTTATGCTCCCCTATCCTTCTGGTGTTTCTTCAGTTGTTGAATCTGTTACATCTGGTGTTTTATCATAAGTGATACTGCAGCTGAACTCTTCCCAATCAGATGCTTCTCCCGACCCAGCTACGATCTTTTCGCTAAGTGTACCTACGCCTTCAATCGTTGTTCCATCTGTCTCAATGACTTTATGCCATACTTTTCGGTCATCGCCGACAGCGCGCTTTTTCTTCTTAACCAATTGCTGCGCTTCTTGTTCAGGGTCCCAATAACCAGAAAAGTTCCATTTTTCAGTAATTCCAGTAATGTCTGTAGACAATGTACCGTCACCATCGTAGTCGGCATAATCTTCCGATTGTACATCGCCATCGTCTTCAACAGTTGTCACGTAACGGCCGAACTTCTTGTAGGCATCTTCCAATGGTTTAGTTGTCGCTTTAGTAGGATCGTAATCTGCAACAAAATGTTGACGTAGGGCATTCTTTTTTCTTGCCATTATTTATTTTCCCCCTTAGGATATGTTGTGATTTTTGCTTTTATATCAACAAGAAAGACATAAATTCCTGTTTCATCTAACTGATTAATAAAAGGCTTATTTGTGATACTGATCGAATCAAAATCAAAAGAGCCATCTGAACTTGCAATTTCGGATAGCTCTTCTAGATAATTTTGTACCAGCCATAGAGTATTGCTTATTTTCTGCTGATCTTTTGATTTCATTGCAAATTCAAAGTTAAGTTCTTGATCTTTTGTTCCGTCAAAGAATTCCTCTACTACTCGTCCACCAGCTAAAGGGAAAAGGACAAAAGCTTCGTCTTTCGGCGGTAAATAACCGAGAAAACATTTGAGAGGTAAATTGGGTACTGTATTAACTGACTCATTTAGTCTTTCAATAAAGTCCATTAAAAGCCCGCTCCTTTCTTGAATGCTTCTACCCAGTCACTCATAAAAATCGATTTGGCCTTTTGATCCCATCTAGGACCAGTCCCTGGAGTAGTGTAGTTCCAATTCCCCGGAGCATAGTAGTGTCTTCTTGCGTATACAGAAACCCAATTAATAGTGCTACCGTCTGGTGCTACATGACTCATAGCACGCAAATCCCCATCTCTTTCCGGAACAAAATTTTCGTTCATAGTTGAGTGCATCCTCGATGCCATATTGAACTGGCCACGTTCAAAGTTTTCAGCAGATAGCTTTTTTCTAACACCTGTAAGATCCACCTTAATCCCCGGCATCAGACCACCTCCAAACGCCAACCGATTGATTGACCATTCAGAATCAACGGCTTTGAAGTTACAATAGTATAATCCTCACCCTTAAACGAAATTTTCGAGTCTACTTTGAAATTTGGTAATGGTCCACAATATCGATCAGTCATAGTTACTGATGCATTTGGTGCTTTGTCACTAGCATTAATTCCTGATCGCGTGAATTTAGAAGCATAATTAAACCAACAATTTTCAATTTTCCAGTTTTTAGTAATAGGATTTTGCCAATCATCCTCACCGATCACTTCTTTAAAGTTAATCGTATGGCAGAAAGCTTTTTTTGGCGGCAAACGATAATATCCCATCATCCAAGCCCCCTATAAAGTAATCCTGTTCCAGATAGAAACAAAACTGCGTCATCTGAAAGTATCGTTGGTGACTCATTTGCGCCTGTATTGTTATACCGGCTAGCTTCCGTGATACTCATACCGTCTACTGACCAAGATTGTGGACTGTTGATCTCAAGCGAAGTTGTAGCATTGGCTTGATACATGTATTCAACTTGTGCTGCAACCGCCATTTTGAACTTCTTCTGACGAAAAATGATGTCACTATCAAGATTGTTGAACTGATAGAAGTTCCTTGTCTGCACATCAATTAATGCACATGCTTTTTCAATAAGCTTATCAAAGTCGGTTGGGTCTAAATTAGTGAACTTCATTCCTTGATATTCTTGATACGTTAGATAAGCCATAATCTCCCTCCTTAATAGAGAGGAAGACTATTTCTTGTCTTCCTCAACGCGTTTTAAAAACGTATCGTCAAGGTTCTTAGCAACCTCATCGGCACGTTTCACAGTCATATCAATTACTTTATTTGGTTCGTAGATTTCACGCGTGACCTTATCGCGAAATCGCTTCAATACCTTATATTTCGCCATGATCAATACCTACCCTTCAGGTGTCTCAGCAGGAGCAGTCAATTTAGCTTTAAGGATCGCTTTTTTGTTTTTCTCAGGGATATAGTTTGCGTATTTACCAGCACCTTGTAACGCAACACCGTTGAATGCTTCAGAATCCATCGCACGCGCTACTTCAATACCTACACCAGCCACACCGATTCCGATAGCAGTGAAGTAAGCATGTTCACTAGCGACGAATTGATCATCAGGAAGTTCTTCCAACTCGAAGCCTTTGAAGCGGTACAACGTTTGAGTATCAACATTAGCGGCAGAGTTTTTCGCAGTCGTTGCCAATTTAGAGTCAATCAAGAAGTTGTAGATGTCAGAATTGACATAAGCAACTCGCTGAATTGTAGTCGAAACTTTGTTGTTAACGAACTTTTTATGTGCGTCGGCAAACAACTTTGTAACGCCGTCTTCTGTTAATTCGCCTGTCAATGTTTCACTAGCATTGGCAGAAATAGCTTTTCCTAACCATGTGTTGACATGACCAGCCCAAGCCACGGCATGCAAAGCCAAACGCTCAGCAACGACTTGATCAGGAATATCATTCACGGTAAATTTGTCGATACCTTCATGGATCGCAAGAGGTGCTTCCCAAGGAACAGTGATATCGATAGATTTGACTTCTTTCCGTGGGCCAAAACGATTACTATTGCCTGTACCAGCACCAAAAGCAACATCCGCTTCAGTAGAATATTCTTGGATCGTCACGTCTGTATCTGTGATTTTTAAATCCATAAAGTTCTCGTTGTACTCTGCGTCAGATTTAACTTGCAAAGCACCACCAAAAACACGTAAGAATGGTGTTTTTTTAATAAAAATGTCTGGCAAAATGCCTGCGTAGTTCTTTGTAAAATACTTAATTGTCATGTTTATCTCTCCTGTTAAATGTATTTGCTTGCGGCAGCTTGGAACGCATCAACCTGACCATTTCCGTTGCCGCCTTTTGCATTGCCCCCAACCGCGAAGTTTGGAGTGCTTTGTTCTTGGGCTTCTTCTTGCTGAAACAAGAATGCTTTGCTTTCTTGCAATCCTTTCAGCTGTTCATCAAACCCTTGTAGCTTGCCGTCAACGACTTTGATCGTCTCTTTATCCAACTGAGCAAGGACGATATCATCATCAAGCGCTTGTGCTTCTTTAAGCGCCAATTTGATAGCAAAATCTTTCTGTTGTTCCAAAAGCTGCTTATCAGAATTGGTTTTGGACTCATCGAACTTAGCCTGCAAATCAGCAAGTTGCTGTTCAAGTGCTTCATTACCTTTTGCAGATTCTTTAAGAGCGTCTAATTCTGATTGATTGTCTTTCAGTTCCTTCTGTGCACTATCCCGCTCACTTTCAACGGTAGCTACTTGCGCATTGAGTTGCGTTACGGTCTTTCCATGCAGAGCCATCACTGATTTTGCCGTTTCTTCATCGATTCCTAATGCAATCAAATCTTCTTTTTTCATTTTCTTCCTCCTAAGTGTTTTTAGAGTGGCAACTCCCACTATGAGCCGACTTTTAGAGACTTTCGAGCAGGTCTAAGACAAAATAAAAAGACGTTAAGCACGTCTTAAGCTAGATATATTGACCACCTTTACTTTCCGCCATATCGGCTATCTTACTAAAAGAATAATCTGGCGGTTTTTTCTCATACTTTAATGCTAATCCTATTTGATAAAAGGCTAATAAAACTTCCGACAGTGGTAAAACATTTCGGTTTTCGTGGTTTTCCATGCTCACAACTCCTTAAGTATAAACTTGCTCACGATCGTATGATCGATGTAGTAAAGTATCATTATCAATGATAAATTGACGTAGAACAGCTTGTCTTGTCCTTACCATGGATTTGAAGTAATCTATATCCTCAGGTTCATCTAACCACTGTGAGGCTTTCAATGACTTTTTAGCCATTCTAATTGAACGTTCTAATCTTCTTTGTTTAGCAACAATTTTGGCGTTCTTTTGTGCAACTTCAGGAGAAATAGGATCAGCCATACCAGTACCATTCATAGGTAGTTGAGAATACCATCGATGATTACAATTAATACCGTTACATCCTGCCGGGGTCTTCCATCCGTAGTCATAAACGCTGGGCAAATGTTTGAATTCTTCAGGAGCTTGATTTTTAGGAACCATCAGAACATACTTGCCTTGGATCTTACTACAAGCATCACGTGCTGCTGCATGATGGCTCATAAGAGCAGTCACTATTCCGTATTCGTTGATACCACGCTCTAAGCGCAAATCGTTAAAGACTGTTCCAGTAGTTGATTTGATAACTGTTCTTACATAGGATTCAAGAGACCAAAATTTTCCAGATTTATCCTTTAAACTGACATCTATACCTTTTTGCACCATTTCATATATTGCTCGCTTAAATGACTGCTGAGGCGTTGATAGCCCTCCTATCGTTCTAGCCACGGTGTCGTTTAGAACTTGTTGATAGATTCTCGCAATTGAATTCACTTGATAATTAGTTGATAAAAGAGTTTGATTGATATGGTTCTCAAAATCAAGCCATTGACTGTCGAAGAGCTGATTTAATATTTGATCCAGATTAGTCCACTCTTTGATAGGCGTTTTGGCTAAGTTTGCAAGCTTCTTATTTTCTTTAAGGTTGTCTTCATAACCTTCTTTAACAATTAATTCTTTTAATTCTTTCTTAGTGATTGAATTGGTTTCCTCAACCAATTCATTAATCGTGTCCCAATTTAGCATTCCTAATTGATCCAACTTCTCAAGGTACCACTGAAAGACTGAGTCCTGTGACAATTCTGTATTAGTTTTGATCTTTAATCGATCTACAACGAGTTTCATTAACTCTTCTTCTAAGGCGGCATAAGCATCTTGAATAGCAGCGGTCTTAATATCTAATTGCCTTTGAGTGATCGCCATCTAATCACTCCATTTCTTCTGGTAGACCGGCATTGTTCATCATTCCTGATAATTTATCAGCAGAAAGTCGCAATCCTTCCTGATAAAGCTCCAAGGCTGTTTCTTCTGGTACCTCCAAAATCTTTTCAAATGCTTTGGTAGTCGGATATCCTAAAGCAATCAGTTTTTGATAGAAGGTGAGTTTCTCGTCAGTCGACGTGAAAGCACCATCTTTGAAATCGATAGCGATTTCATCAAACTTAGGTGTTGCGCCACTATAGAGCTTCAACGCTTTTCCTAGCTCACATACAGAAATAACAAGTTCTTTAATAAACTTTTCAACCTCAGTGATTTGCATAGATCTGGTTTGATATGTTTGAGAATTCTCGCTGACCACCTCGGTCGCCGTTTTTGTAGACAACGATCCAGTGCGATCAAAGTTGAATGTTCCGCTAGACAAAGCCGTTTCCATCTCAAGTGTTTTTAAATGGTGATTGATCGCTGCAACGTACTCTGTTGTACGAATGCTCGTTGTAAGGTCTTTGATCGTGTAATCATCCATATTTGATCCCGGAATGATTTGGAAAGTATCCTCTTGATTGTCAAAGAACTGTCTGACCTGTCCTTTTTCATCGAGCCGACTGTTCATCAGCATTTCACTAGCTGCAATCCTACGTCTTCCTCGTCTGATTTCCTGGTCAAACTCATCATATGATCGATTGATACGATCTAGCGTGCGTTTACAATTATCGCAAACCCCTAATCCTAGTGGCGAATAAGGGCTGATATTGTTGAATCCACTTGGTTTCAAATAGCCAAACAGCGGTCTGGATAGATTAATAAATGTTGTTGACTCTTCTAAATCTGGATACAGATCTGTTACCGGGACTTTAGTGCCTACAATGTCCGATCGTTCTGAACGATATAACTCATTAGTAATTACAAAGTTGCCTTCTACCCACTCGTGGAATTCAATGAGCGTATAAAAAATAGTTTTTTTGTTTTCCACTCTAGATGAGTAAAAAGTGAAAGCACCTTCGCTGATATTGTTTGTATTAGACTGTAAAGGATAAAAGGCATCAGCTAAAGCCCATGAGAATTCGATTTGGTTTGATCCTTTATCTAGATATGGTCGACACGCCAACCCTCCAAGTGCAAACATAGGTTCAAGGTATTTGCTGAAATTCTTTTTAAAGTCATTGTGTTCGAATACACCGGAAATAAATTCGGCTGCTTCGCCATCAATGTTAATTTCGCATTGCTCGTTAAATACGACAGTTGCGTACTGATTTGCCACTTTCTTCATCATGTTTATTGATGATAAGTCACGCTCTTGGTTTGATTTGTTGCTGTTCATAAATTTAACCTTGTCGTACTTATCTTCATAACGCCTTAATGAATCTTTGATTCTATTGTATTCGTTTGGATCCATACTTATTTTCGGATGGTCTAACACACTATCTAATCGCTGCACAATTCCTATGTTGGCCGCCCCCTTTCTAAATAAATTTTTTATTGACTGAATTAATCCCAAATCCTCACCTCCTAAACTGCAATACCAAGAACAGCTGCATTATCTACACAGAAGTATTCAAAGGCATCACAGGTATGATCATCTTCCTTAATTACAACCGGACTATCTGTATCCACTGTACCTTCCTTGTACCGGTAATGTTTATGTTCTTCATAAAAAACCTTGTTGTTCTCTGTATCGAGATAATAAAAACGACCTTGGGCAAATAAATTGGTCGCAAAATCAATCATGGTTTGTTTATCTTTCTTAGCTACCGGATGCCATCTGATTTGATGATCAAGATAATACTGGTTTCTAAGTGCTGCTTCAGCGCTGTCTATCGTTCTGTTAACGACACGAGCATTCTTCCACCGCTCGTCTTCAAGTGTCTTAGAAATGAACTTATGCACCTCTGTTGATAACTGGGATGGTGCAAGCTTCACGCTCTTTCCAGCTGGTGAATAATAGTAGGTGTCTAGCAGCACGACTTTTTGTTTTGCCGTCAACCCTAAACAAAGGACTGTTGTTGCTGATTGGGCATGACCACCATCAAGGGAATAAAAAATAGCGGTGACATAATCATCGCTAGGCAAATCAATTATTTTGCGGAATGTTTCCACATTATAAACATTATCTTGGAAGCCAACTGGCAACCCTTCGTATAGATACAAGTAGTAGTCGTAATCATTCTCTTTGATGCGATTGATTTCGTCGATCATTTGCTCCGTTACAAATCCTAAAGCATCATCTTTATAGCTTGATGAATGAATCAAGTAGTCCTTATGCCCTTCTAATTCATTGGTCCACTCGTTAATCCAATGATATGGATTCCTAGGTGGATTGTATGAGTAGAAGAACTGAACTTGCTTTGCATCCACTGGCTTCTGTCGCATAAACGTGGCCTTCATTTGGTCAAACTCTTCAGCGCTGTTAAACTCTGCTGCTTCTTCGACCCACACTGCAATAATATTGCCGATATCATTTGATTTCAGCTTTTGAAAATCATCTTGCCCATAAAAGTAAAAGGTTGATCCAGTTTTCTTATGAGTGATTTTAAAAGGAGATACCGTACAAGAGAACTGATCTAGGATAAAGAATTTCCCTAGTGCCCACTGAATCTTTAGAAACACTGAATCACGTATCGTATTTGCCACCTTGCGAATGATTACAACGTTTGCTTTCCTCTTAGTCATAATGTATAGCAACATCATAAAAACAAGCTTCAGCGCAATGACAGACGATTTGAAGCTGTTCCGCCCGCCTCTTAAAATGTTATAAGGCTTCTTGCTGATCCATACTGACTTGAAATGTGGGTTGACCTCCTTTTGAACATCAATCTTATTCATCAGAATCACCCCAGGCATCGACAATAACAATATCCCCGCCGCCAGTATTCGAATCCTCATTAGTAGTTGATTTGAGTTTGGCGATTTGAGCGTCCATAAGGTCAAGTTTCTTCCTACGCTCGTCTTGCTCATCAGCAATAGCTAAGAACTGTTTGATTAAGTTAGACAACGTACCCATTGCTCTTGATTGAGCATTTAGGAAACTAGCTTGTTTATCCCATGCATATTGAAATTGGCGTGTAACCTTTGTTTGGACTGATTTGCCTGTTTCTTGGTCAACAAACATCGGATTTACTTCCGCACTGACAACATCCTCTGTATGATCAAATTCACTTTGAACATTCATGATTTTCTGCGATCGTATGATTGCGGTGTATTGGATCATAATATTGTTCCAAAGGATATCGCTAGGTTCAGAAGTATAAAGTTCTTGAATGATTTGGCGTGTATCATCAGGAAGCCAGTTGGCAAATAGTCCATGGCTAACAGCATTCTTATTGTCAGGTGGTGGCTTGCCTCCGGGATTACCCTTGGCATTTTGATTGCCGCGCATTGAATCGTAACGCTCTTTTTCATTCGGAGCGCTCCGTTTCGTTCCGCCATCCCATTTATCTTCAGATTTCCATTTACGGACAGTAGAAGCAGATACACCCAATTCTTCAGCGATATCTTTGAGAGGCTTCTGTTTATTTGATTCATTCCAAATGCGATATGCTTCATCTCGCATCGGATTTCTCTGTCTAGCCATCCATTCTCCACCACCTCGCAATCTGTGTTTGTTTTGTAATTCTATGTAAAAAAACAGCCCCGAAGGACTGTTTAGTAGGAAGCACCAAAGATCGTGTGAGTAATCTAATTGACAACTCCCAATCAGGAATGTAGGACTTGAACCTACGACTTTCAGATTAAAAATCTGATGCTCTACCAAACTGAGCTAATTCCTGAAAAAGACGGCTAGCGAATGAAGATAAGGAGTGTGTTCAACTCCATTCATAATAGATTTTTTGTCGCCGTCTTAGTTAAATACAGGGCGCTGGGAATAATTTTCAGAAAGGAGGTCTGCCAACGTATCTTAAAGGAGTGCGCCCTGTTATTTACAATAATTGATAATACTATCTTACTATGGATTATTGTCATTAAACCGCCATTATACCGCCAAAAAACCGCCATTTTTCAGCGATAAGCGACAAGCTTGCCACGACGATAACTTTCAGCAAATTCAACCAATGCATCTGATTTCATTCGCTCAATTTGCCGAACTGAATAGCCCATCTCATCTGCGATTCTTAGATTCGAATACTGATCTTGTAAGCAGAAGCTATAATGAAGTATCTGTCTGCTTGTTAGCTTCAAAGCCATAAGCGCAACGATTATTGCATCTCTTTCTGTTTCTGCATCCAATCTTTGAATAAAAGCATCCTCGGACTTGTTTCCATTACTAGGTGTTCTAGGCATATCAGTAATAATCGGTGAGCGGACATCGATCTTTGAACGACCTGCAATCCGCTCCAACCGACGGTAGTTCTTCAAAACATATCGTGCATTCTTTCTCGTTTGAGAGAAATCAACTTCTCTTAGTAATAGCATCATTGCTCAATCGCCCCTTTATTTGGTATAATGAAGTTACCTTGGCGGGGACAAAATCATTATTTTGGGGGCATTGGGCGATTGCTTAATGCTTTTTATTTTGCTTTACTTTCGATCTCTTTTAACTGCTCTGTGACGATCACTTCGATGATCAAAGCCATCTTGTTCCATAAAATAGCTTCCTCCATAATCTTGCTCCTTTTTGTCAGTAGCCTTGCCTATCACAACACATAGAAACATAATCACGACAAAAACCGTTGTACCTAATACTGCAAGAGTCATAACTTATCTCCATATAGTGCGGCTTTAATTTTCTTTAACTGTTTCTTCTTGATTCTGGAGTTCTTTGTTCTACGGTAGATGGCGTAATATTTCTCTATTTCTGGGTCATTTGAAACTTTCGCTAGCATTTCCCAGTCGATTTGCTTAACCGCTTCAGATATAACGGATACAACATCTGAGAACAAATCGACTATCCCTTGAAAGAATAAGCCTATTCCATCACTCATTTTTTCTATACTTGATCGTTTAATTTCCATCTTCATCCCCCTCCGCCTTCAATGCAACCGTCATAAGCAATCATCCTTACAGATCAGTTCCCATCTTTCAATTTTATCTACTGGCAATATGATAAAGAATATGTTATTTCCAATTGTTAATAGAGCCTTCACTTTATTTAATCTACATTGAATTTCTTGCACTCTTTGAACACGTAATTTGGAACCATTATCATCATGGAAGTAGTAATCATGGCCATTATTAGAATTCGCTACTATTTGTTGTATGTTCTGTTGTAAAGTTCGTTTTTCCTCTTCTATTTTTAGGATTTTATGTTCTTCACGTTCTAAAGCAGCTTCTCTCATTATTTGCCACATTGGTTTTTGATTTGTCATTTCCTCATCCTCCACTCTCAATTGCATCCCTAACCACTGGATCACGATATAGCATTTTGTATTTTAGTTGCTCATGCTGCAGCTGCTTTTCTAACTGTTCAATTTGTTCCTGTTGGTCCACAATTGTATAGGATAGCCAACTCAAGCCAGCGATCGTCAGAAGCACTATGATGATTGCTTGGCTAGTTTTCATGAGCTTGCTCCAATAGTTCTGGGTTCTCGTAAATGTTGCCTAAAATAGTTATATCGCTTGATGTTAAGTTAAAATTGTGCAAGAATATTTCTTCTAAATCTTCCGCATCCGGTAAACTCATTGAAACAGAAATACCATCAATTTCACTAGGTATAGCTTCGGGAGTGTCGAAATCATACTTGGCATTTTTGATTATCCATGCTGTTCCTGTTTCGTCTTTATCAACCACACCTATCATGTGATTTTCTTGGTAATACCCCATAGGCCACTCTTCCCAAAAGATATCAATGACGTCACCTCTATAAACTTCCTTTTCTTCATGATCTTCGTAGGAATCCGACATATAACCTTTCAAGCCTGTTGACTGCATGAGGATTTGGTCGTGATCGTAAGAAACAATATTTTTGCTTTCTTCGTAACCAATTAGCCAAAAATCATCTCCATCATCTTTTTCCAAGATTAGATTTTTCCAAGAACGCATAACTTTACTATCTTTATCCCACGCTCTAAACTTTGGTACCATCTTATCCCTCCATTCATTTATCGCTGACGATTGCGGAATTAATTTATTTCTTAACGGTCTCTAATTATCTTCCTGATTTCAGTTAAATTAGTAATTTCTAAAACACGCTTACACCAATCTCCCTGTTCTTTGATAAAAGATTCTTTCGCCTCTGCCATTGTTTTAGCATAGGCAGTACCCTGGGATTCTCTTCCATGCTTGTCAATAAATCTAAAGACATATTCGTCCATCACTCTTCCTCCCGTTCCAAATCAATGTAAGGCAACTCACCTTCCATCGTTATTTTAGGTCTATCATAGTAAGTGTTGCTTATTTCGGCTTTTACCCATTCCACCAACAGTATTTCATTACCCAAGTAGTTGGGAACTTTACTTTTTATCAATATGAATCCATGCTTTTTCGCTATCCAACAAGCTAATTTTAAGAGCATCACTCTGCCTCCTCGTCGCCCATAAGAGACAGCTTATAAATCTTTTCAACTTTCTCCCATTGTTCGTTCGTCAACACAGTGCCATGTTGTAATTCAAAAGCCAGATCATTAATTTTAACTAAATTGTTGTTCGTCTTGATCATCTGATTATCGTTTAGTTGCGGTTGATTAATTTCTTGATACGTATCAATGGTTTCAAGCAAAAAGTCATATTGCCTTGCTAAACTGCCATGTACTCCCGGCGTTCCACCTTCAACGCCGTAGCAAAGATGCTGTTGTTCCTCAACGTAATCTCTGAAGTCATTCATTTCACTCACATTCGTTCCTCGCTTTCTGCTATTTCGTCGGATAGCTGACTAAACTACCTGAGCAAGTCCAGCAAACGACCCATCTCCGTTTTCCCAAACCTCAATTTGGAAAACAGCACCATTTTCTAACTTTTGCTTCAATCTGTAGTATCCATCAACAAGGTTTTCAACTTCCTCAATATCTTCTGTCGCATAAATTTTTTCATGTTCAAGATTATTTTGTTTTAGGTAATCAACGTAGTGCGATCCCCAAGATTCATCTAAAAATTTCGTATAGGCATGAGATAGAGAATTAGCTCTGAACTCTTTATCTTCGTATTTAAACATTTCTTATTCCTCTTTTCTTAGTTGGTTATTTTGGTGGATACCGAACTTTATTCCACACAATTACTTTCTTCGTTTGCTTCCAAAAATATAGTGGCGCCTTTTGATAATAATTTTTTTACTCTTTGAAACTCCTTAGAATCTACTCGGATTCGACTATCATCTTCAAGGACTACAAAATACTTATCCGCTTTTTTTGATACTGCTACTACTTCCTTATCCATTTATGAATCCCTCTTTCCGTAATTTCTGTCATTAATGGAATGAAACGCATCCATTGTCACTGGCTAATTCAAAAGCTTTTTTGAAATCCAAATATACTTCGAAATCACTTTGACCTAATTTTTCCTTAGCATCCTGTTCCAGATCTTGAAAATCTTTTGCTAATTTTTTTGAAACAACAGATCCTATAAAACCATCACAATCGGAGAACATAATTAATTCAAATAATTGTGAATTTGAAGCAATCTGTTCAAGCTTATCTCTGAAACGATTGTAGTATCCGTAACCCCCTGCTCTAAAACCATATTCAGATTCATAGGAATACACACCAGCCTTCAAACCTTGTGTACGACCCTTAAAATGTTGCTCGGTATAATCTAATGACGCTTGGTCAATATCAACCAAGCTTTCCCAATTTACTAAATCTCCGTTTTCGTCTCTTTCTGGATTGTTAACTCGTTTTAAATTCTTATATGCTGTAATATCTAAACCCATTTTTATTTCCTCCTAGTTTGTAAAATCTTCCAAAAATTAAACGTGCCATTCTCTGACCTGATCTATCACTGCGTTCCCTCGGCTGGTTTCACAAGTCTGTCAATGTTGTTGAACTTGACTGCCGCATAAAAGTTACTCCAACCGCAATCGATACTAGTTAGTTCAATATCAAACCCGAATTCTTTATATTTCTTCAAAATCGCATCATGTACGATTTTTCGGCTTTCCGGGCTTAGTTCCGGATCATACCAAACATCATAAAACGATGTCTGCACGCTTCCATCTGTCGTATGTTCTCCGGTAGGAACGTAAAAAGTGTATTTTCCTCTCAAAGCGTTAAACTTGATAGCACTGTCAAGCCGTTCCTCAATTTTTTTGATGCTTGCTTTGCGTTCGGCTTCTTTCAGCCATTCTTTTAAATCATCTTTATCGATCATTTTATGCCCTCCTTGGTTTGCTATTTCTTCCGATTCTTAACTAACAAATTTTTGATGTGACAACTTGAGTTCCTCGTCGCCAATCATCGAATATTTCAACGTTGTATCGATTGACTCATGGCCCAAGAAATTCATCACTAATTCGATCGGCATCCCGTGCCTTCTTGCCAAGGTGGCTGCAGTACGTCTGAATCTATGCGGATGGGCATTTGCTACTCCTGCTCGTTCACCTAAACGCTTAACAAGCTTCTGAACTCCTGCGGAAGTCATTTCCTTGCCCAATGTCTGTCCAAAGAATAACGGTCCAGTGATATGTGGCACGTCTTTCAGATAGTGATTCAAAGCAATCTTCGCTTTTGCATTCAGGTATAGTGTTCGCTGCTTATTGCCTTTACCGATCACTGTGATTGAGTCATTTTCTTGATCGTAATCCCGAAAATTGAGTGATATTAATTCTGAAACCCGACATCCGGTACTCAGCAGCAATTCTATTATTAGCGCTTCTTTGGAATTTGCTGTTGCTGATCGCAACTTTTCAACTTCTACCTCGCTGAACTCCTGTTTCCTTCGTTTCGGCACTTTGATATTCTCTACTCTTGCCCCAGGATCTTTTGCGATGTACTCTTCGTTGCACAGCCATTTGAAGAATCGAACAATACAACCTCGTTCTCTTGCGAGTGTGCCTTTGCTGACCCTATCGATCATTTCCCTGTTTGCAATAAACAATCGAATGTCGTTCGTAGTGACATCACTGAATGACTTCCTAACGCTCCTCATGAAGAGATTGATTGTCTGCATGTAAAGATTCAAAGTTCCGCTTGAAAGTCCCTGTATCTTCTTAGAAACGAAGAATTGCTTATATGCTGCAATATCAGAAGTTTCATCGTAAATCACAACCTCATTTTTCTGTTCAGTAATTAGGTATTTTGAACACTCAATTGTTAAAACATCTTTTAGCCGTCTCAGTTGATCTCCGCTCAAATGGTCCTGTATTTCAAGTAATGTCCTGTTGATCAATTTTTCTTGCAAGTAAAGACCACCTCGCTTCTAGCAGACTTCGTGGATTTTCTTAAGGCTTACTACAGTCACATCGTTAAGATTTCGTTGTATTTCATCATCTTTTTCTTCAATACAGCTGAGGATCCTTACTCGTGCTGAATTCTTATAGATTCGACTTACTTGCGCTCTTATCTGACCTGAAAAAGGCCTTCCCGGAGTGCAAATGTAGCTTTCACCAACTTTTACAGATCCTTTTTCTTGAACATTTGCTGATTCATATTCTCCAAAATCTTCGAATGGCGCTTTAATGCTTCTGCTTCTCATTGATGGTCCCTCCTAAAGTGAATTAATTTCGAGTTCTGTTCTTGGATTTAAGCTATATACTTTTCGGCAGATATTGACAGCGATTTGGCCATCGTCTTTATACAAAATGCCGTTGACCGCATCCGTCACTGCTTTGAAATAGTTATCAATATCTGGTTTCTTATCGCAATACATAGTCTCTTCTTCTAGCAAAGTCCTGTTTTTCTTCACTTTCAAAATATAGGCTGGTGGATATACGAAGAAACAAATATCAATCATCACAGGGCCTTTCTCAATTAGCAGCGGCTTTGTAGCCATAGCATGATACTTAACCGCATTTTTATATGCTTTCATCGCTGATTCTTCATAGGGAGTCTTACGATGTTTGGTGAACCTAGGCCTTGATTGCGGCTTTGGTGTGATCGGTATGACGATTTTCAAGCCATCTGCTCCTTTCAGTGCTTCGTTTTGTTTAGATATGCTGCTAGTTTTGCATCAAGCTCTGCTTGGCGCTCAGTTGATAACTGTTCTTCCCCCTGTTCGTTTACAGCCCAATCAGGTAGTTTTTCCTCACGCAGTGGCTTTTGATTATAGCCTTGTTTCCTAGCGCCTCTAGTTCGTTGATAATCCCTTGCTTGATCGATCGTTTTAACGTTAGCATCTGCCCATTCCTGTAAAGAAGCTGTTAAAAAGCTAATAGCTCTATTCTTAGGGACGTCTTTACTCCCAGCAAGTTTAATGGCAGCTTCTACAAGTTCATCGCCATAGATATTCACCAGATTAAGCAGATCTTCAACCTGTACAACATTTGGAAAGAGCCATAATTTTTGGAAAGTTTCTAGGGACGCACTCTCGCTCGCAGTAGCGTCTTCTTTTATTTCCTTTTCTTTACTTTCCTTTACTTTACTTTGTTGATTATTCCCCTGATTAACTGAGTTTTTCCGCCCATTAATCGAGATATTCGACCGATTAACTTCATTTGTCAGCAAATATTTAAATTCAAGCTCAACTTTTTTACGTTCCTTAGTGGCTAGAATGTATCTGTTTTGAATTCCTTTAGAAGTTAATACGGAGTATTTATCAAAAATATCTTTATCAAAGAATTTTACTTGCACGGCTTTTCTAACCAGTTCTTCAACTGTGCCCTCCTTCGTACCAACTTCGTCAGCCACTAAGAACGCAAGGTCGTCATCCCACAAAACGTAATACCCCTCATCACGATAAATATTAGCCAGCAGGGCGACCAGAATATGAACGGCTTCTTTACCGCATGCTTTAATAATTCTTCGAACTTTTAAATCTGATAAAAAATCGACATCTAGAGGAAAATAATCAAGACCTTTCTTCGTTGGTCTTGCCACGCTTATTCCTCCTAATCAGAGGGAGTTAAACTCCCTCACTCTTTTAGTATTCGACTTCTGGAAAAGGGACTTCGCCTTCAAAGGGGTCACCTTGTATTGCAGCGTGTGGTTGATAGGTATCAAATAACGCTTCTTGTTTTGCTTCTTGTTTTGGTTCTTGTTTCGGCATCTGGTTTTTAAGCAAGGTCAGAAATCTTTTCGCTTGATCTTCGGTAAACTTTTTATACATGTTTGCTTTGTACTTCATTAATAGGTCATCTTTACTTGTTTCTAATGCTTGAGACACAACCTCAATCATCAATTCAATTTCGGCAATCTGATCCGGAGAGGCTACTTTATTGTTCTTATTCTGCTCATCAACAACTGTTGATTTATCATTTGTATTTAGCACTAATCTAGCCGCTTGTTTCATAGATTCATCTTTGGCATTCTTAGATAACCACTCTACATATGAACGATCATCTTTAGCAATTTCACCAAGAGTTCTTCCTTTATTTTTTCCGAAAGTAACTTTAAGAGCAGAAGCATCACTATTATTCATAGTTTCTAACTTTTCCTTGTTAAGTAAATCCTTCATGTCCTCTACATCTTGAGTAAATACATTAGAGAGCGATCCCACTGTCAATGCTGCATCAACTTGTGCTCGTTTTTTCGCCATTTTTAGTACAGTATTCACCAGTGTATATGGATCTTGATAATCTCCTGTCCAAACTTTCTTACGCTCACTTTCGCTCCATTCGTTCTGTCTATATCTGGATTCTTTAGTATTAGCACTTCCAAATCCTTCTGTAATAAGTTGTCCATTCTTTAATAGAGAAGATTTAACGGTGTAAGCGAAGAATCCGTTGCTGTAATCTTCGACTTTATCAACGATTTCATATTCACTTGTTAGACCCATGAGCATCAAAATCTTTTCTGCACCTGGTTTCAATAGAGTTGGTTTGTTAGTTCCCGGTATAGTACCGTAGTCTTGCTCTGGACGTAATGTTTTCTGAACAACTACTTGAAAATTATCAATTGCTTGTAATTGTTGAGATACTTGCTCGATGTTAGCGCTCATTACCAAATCCATAGCGCTATTTTGTATAGCCAAATCGTTAGACATATTACTTAGCCACCTTTCTGAAAGAAATATCATTTTGCTTCATAAACTCATTCATTGATGCTAAAGCCTCATATGTTCCGGTAACCTCCAAAACGAAGGTCAATATTTCCGGCTCAACTCGCTCCTGAACTTTTATAACTTCACCTGTTTCCATATCGATCGTGGTATCATTTACTTTAGAAAATTGTTCTTTTGCTAGCTTAGACATTGCTGAATCATATTCTTCTTTTGCAATTCTTTGTCGCTCTTTTTCTTCAAGGTCAAGTCGTTTTTGCTCAACTGATTGTTTGATCTTCTCAATAACATCAGCTGTTGTAAGACCACGGTCAATAAGATTTTCCCAAGCGTATGGATCCAAGCCAGACAGTTCGGCAAATTCTTTAACCGCTTGTTTACTAGACAAAATTTGCTGTTTTTGGAGATCAATGTAGCCCAATTTATTGTGAATGGCTTCAATTGTCTTTTTAGATGGCTCTCCTTTTTTTGTAAAGGCAGTCGCGTTATACCAACTTTTATCAATTTCAAAATCTTTGAGATCATCATCCGTTAGGTTGTGAGAAACCATCATTTCGGAAATTAATTCTTGAAGCTTTTCTAGTCGAATTGCCGTTTGTTTCGATTCGAAAGAATCAATATCTTGCTTGATTCCATCTATCACAAGTGCAAGCTGACTAGTATATTTCTTGATTTTTCGTTCGAATTCCGTCAAGGGTTTTTGAAATTCGCTTTTGACTTTTTTTCGTTCATCATCTAGCATATTTTTAATTTTGTTTAGCTCAGTTCTTGACTGCTTTGCTTCAGCCATATTCTCCTCGCTGAAAACTAACGATCCATAAAAGGCTACTTTTTCATCAACATACTGCTGCAGATTCTCTTCGTTTTGGATTTCTATAGTAGAAGGGTTAAAAATAACTCCTACCTTCATTTCTGTGGTCAATTCGTTTGTTGGCATTGTGTTTTCCCCTTTTCTGTTTTAAAATGGAGACAAAGATATTTTCGTAAGAACTTCTTATGACTTGCTATTGCTTTGGTCGGCTAGCAAGTCTTTTTTCTTTGTCTTGGTAATCTTTAGCAGCTAAATCATAAACAACATTAGCGAAGCCCCATAAGAAAACTAATACAAGTCCTGCTGCAACGTGGATTGCTGTGAAAGCTACTACAAAAAACAAAAGTAAAGTAACGGTCAAAGTGTCTTTAATTGAACGTTTCATAATTACGCCTCCTTATAGTTAAAAGTTCTATTGCGTTCTTCCCATTCCTTAACTTTATGCAGATCATATTGAAGAATCCCGCTAAGTTTTGAAAAAGGAATCGGATCAACATCCCTATGTGTTAATTTAGATAACGTTGGTCTTGAAATACCAAGATAATCAGCGATTTCTTTTGCTTTCTTCCACTCAACCTCTACCGCTTCATTTTTTCTCTCAAGTGGCACAACATTCTTCATTTGAGATATTTTCATAGTGGTTACCCCCTCATATATCTTTTTTTGATCCAGTGAGGCATTCTATCTTTAATAGCCTCTTGGATAGTGACGTTCAAAATCTTCAAGATAGAAAAAACGATCGCCATTTCCACAATAATTTCATCCAGAAACTCATCTGTGTAATTTCTAAGTTCAGTTCTTTCAACATCAGTCAGCATTCTCACTTGTGATTCAGCTACGATCCTTTGAACTACTTTCTTCCGTTCCTTTCTTTCGTCTGACTCGATTTCTTGAAATATCTCAAGATCATTCGTTGATTTAACATCTGCCAGCTGGCCATCCATTGATTTGAAAAATCCTAAGTATTGGTAACTGATGTCTCCTGTTAATTCATCAGTAGCTTGATACCCATTTTCTTTCATAGCCTCTAAATACTCGATTGCCTTATCAATATTGACGTTGGCTCCATTAAAATGATCACTTACTGTGGCATTTGGTGTGCTTGCATCGATCGCTAATTCTTTCTGTCTCTTTCCCGAAAGAAATAATGATAGTTTTAAGGTCCGACCGATTTTTGCTGCTTTCGGCATGCTTTCACTCCTTTTATTCGTTATTGTTTTTGGCACAAACGGCCATTTATTGTCTAAAATGAACTTAAGCAACAAGTTCTGGTGTTGAGGCGAACTGCCATTTTTCGTCAATATAGGAATAAATGTCCTGTGCTACTTCATCGGTAGCTAAAAAACGAATAATGATTTCTTCAACACCGCCAGGGTTCATGAACAGTTCGCCTTCAATACCAATTGAAATGCTAAACTTGCGTTTAATCGCAGGAATAATCATTTCGACATAGCGTGGTAGAAATCCCGAATCGACATTTGCTTTGATCATTTGCGGTTTGTCCTTCATTTTGCCACCTCCTCACGTGTCGTTTCGCGTAGTTTAGGTTCAAAAAAAAGAGTCCATTCAAAATTTAAAGCATCTGCTATTTTCATAGCTTTTTCGACAGAGGGTCTCCGTCTTCCTTGCTCTATTGATGAATATGTTGTTCTTGGAATGTTTGATAACTGAGCAACTTCATCTTGAGTTAGATTTTTTTCCAAACGCAATTTAGTTAACCAATTTTCCATAAAATGATTCTCCTTTCAATGTGTCGTATTGCGTACTTTTATATTACTACGCATTTTGACACATGTCAACCAATAATTATTCTTTTTGACACATTTTATTTTTTTGTTTTAAAATACGCGCATTGCGTAGTATCATTATTACATATTGAAGCATTGGAGGTGCTTAGATGTTTGGTCACAGACTTATGGATTTAAGAAAACAAAAAAAATTGACCCAAGCTGAAATGGCCGATATTTTGGGAGTCGCACGTACTACATATTCATCATATGAACAAGGTAGACGTACCCCTGATGTTGATATTCAAAATAAAATAGCAGATTATTTTAAGGTCAGCCTTGATTATTTGCACGGTAGAACCGATTCAACGAATACTAAAAATGATCCTAACCTCCTCATTGCAACTCACGTTGATGATGATTTGACTGAAAAACAAAAACAAGAAGTACAAGACTTCATCGAATTTATCAAAATGAGAGACCATAACAAGAAGTAGGTGATGTATTTGAATATTTCTGAACAATTGATGGCTCAGTATGATGAACTAACATATAAGTTTGAAGAAAAAATGCCAGATCACCAAAAAGGCCTTATTATTGGAAAGACGATTTACTTGAAACCTGGACAATCTGCAACTGAGTTAGCTGCCACTATTTCAGAAGAAATTGCTCACTACCTTACCTCAGTTGGTGATATCACAGATTCAAATGATCCTGATCACCGTAAACAAGAAAGACGAGCACGAGATATTGGTGCTGTGATGCTAGTGTCACCTTATGACATCATAGATTGTTTTGAAGCGGGATGTATCTCTATTTGGGAATGTGCTGAACATTTGCAGGTTTCTGAAGTAACGTTTAAGGATGCAGTGAAGTGGTATGCTAGGAAATGGAACGGAATTAAAACAGAAAACAACTACACTCTCCTATTCCAACCGAATGGGACTGTAGCAGTATTAAAATCATTTAATAATTTTTAGGAGATGAAATAATGAAAAAAGTAGTTAGTTTGGGATTGGTATTTATTTCTACTTTAGCATTAGCAGCATGTGGCGATAATCAGGAAAATTCAAGCAACAGTTCATCAAAAAACTCGAAAGAAGAAACAGCAGTTTCAAGCTCAATTATTGAAAGTTCTTCTATATCTGAAGAGTCAGACAGCAATTTTGTTGCAGATGCTTCAGATGCTTCTTTCGACGGCACGATTTTGAAAGG